>JAABUL010000007.1_pt1 | contig 300946 bp, 269 predicted proteins | sample 5559151 | NCBI WGS metagenome assembly JAABUL01 (sample SAMN10711876, study PRJNA513368) | rock metagenome | isolation source: Antarctica rocks | place: Antarctica: Victoria Land, Pudding Butte sud
AACCCTAACCCTAACCCTAACCCTAACCCTAACCCTAACCCTAACCCTAACCCTAACCCTAACCCTAACCCTAACCCTAACCCTAACCCTAACCCTAACCCTAACCCTAACCCTAACCCTAAGACTGTGAGTGATTTTCTATTTCAAAGAGTTTTGTTCACTCAATACAGATAGCATAAAGTTTCTCATGAATTAATTTAATCGATGTCATAAGAATGTATGAATTTATTATTATTAATTAGAATAAATATTAAAGTTCTTCAGCTTAATTTTTGTTACAAATGTGTCAAAGAATAAACTTTAATCAATTCACAATGAACGCTAGTAAGTTCACTGCATATTGATTAAAGCTAGTTAATGATTAAGTTGAAAGCTGATTTAAATCTGATTCAGATTTGACTCAAATATGACTTAACATCTTTTCTCTTTTTTAACATCTTTTAATCAACTTTTATTATCTTTTAGATAAACACACTTCTTTATGTTACAAGTAATTAATAAATGTTTATGATAAACACATTTCTTTATGTCACAAACATCTTTTAAATAAACATTTTTCTTGTGTTTCAACATGTTTTCTTTGAAACTAACATTGAATCTGAGTAACTACTATATAAAGTGTGTTCTTTTTATTTTTTGTATCTTCTTTCTTCTGTATTTTTAAAGTCTTAGTTATAACTATTTTTATAAATCAAACATTTTAATCATGTATGCACTTTGATTAGTTTCTAGACATGATTTCAACATTACTTTAAGAATTTGTTAATCATATGATACTGATTTCATTATTCATTCAAATTCACTCAATTGACAATAAAATGAGTATAAAGAAATTTATGTATTTGATAATCAATGACATTGAAAGACAAAACAACATCAAGAAATTAATAAAATCAAAAGATTAAAATCTTGCATTGCTAAAGAATTTACAGCTCATTCAGTATGCATTCATTTAAATCAATTAATAAAATTAAGAAATTAAGATCTTGATTGTTTAAAAATCATCAAAAAATCTCTCTTAAATCAGTAATACTTTTCTTTGAAGATTAAACAACTTGAACTATGATTTCACTATATATTGTTGAGCATTGTTCTTTGCTCAATCATTAACTCTTCATTATGACTTGATCATTTGTGAAAAATTTCTCTGAGAATTATCAAAGTCTTTATTCTTCTGTCACTTCAGATTCAGTCATTTATTCAAAGTTATCACTTTGCATATTGAAATATTTTAGAATCAACTTTATATAAAAATGTTGTTAATTTTTATCTCATTTTCAAACTTTCAATGAATTTCTGAAAGCTTTTACTTTCTGAAATATAAAAAATGTAAAACAGCTACAACATTAAGTTAAACAAGATTTAAAAGTGTTTTTAAAAGATTTAAACAATCTTCAAACTCAACAAGATCTTGATATAAAAGCTTGTGAGTTATTTGACAAGATATCAAGTGAATAAATATAAAAGACTCACTTTGAGAAAATTGATTAAGCAAAGAAATGATTGAATTAATTGAATCAGACACTTCAAAACAAATTAACTGAAGCATAACATCATTTGCAAGTGACTAAAAATATCACTTCATCAATCTTTATTCTTTTCACATTCAGCAAGCAATTTCAGAAGCTTTCAAATTCATCTTTGTTTACTGATGAAAAAGAATTTATCTGAGATGATTAACAAGAAAAGATTCATGACAAGCTAGAAATCAACATTGATCATTTCAACAATGACAAAGCTATACTAGTTTACATTCATTTTTGAATCAGCAAAAACACAGTCAAAGTCACTTTAGTTAAACATCAGCAAGATTCATTGAACTTTTATTCAATGATTGATGATTTACTAAATAAACTTGCTCAGTTATATGATGATTTTAACAAAGAAACAAACTTTCAAAAAGAGTATGTTAATCTCTTTTAAGAAAAGAGCAAATTTAATGATTTCTATTCAATGTTTCAACATTTATTCTTTTATTTAAAATATCATGAAAAGCAATTGATCATTGATTTATGAGACAAGATAGTTTATCATCTTCATGCAGTTTAAAGTAATTAATTGATTCAGTCAGAATCTTTAAATAAAATTCATGATTATCTGATTTATTTGAACAATGAGCATTGAATTATGAATGACATCAAAGAAAAGAAATTCATGATCAAGATCAGAAAGTAAGTCATCTTTGTTGAGAAATGAGATTCATTGAATTCATATAGAAAAATTGAAGTTATTGTATCAGTTGACTTGTTAAAATTGCGCAAAGTTACTTTGATTAACATCAAAAAGACAGATATACAAATTGAAAGCTGTTTTATTTATCATAAGTCAGTTCATTCTTTTAAAAAGTGCTTTGATTGAACTTTGAAAGTTAATGCATTAAAAGATAATGAGTTTAATTGATTTACATTGAACTCTGAATCAGATTCTGATTCAAAAAACTAGTTATCTTTTTCAAAATCATTGAAAAGATAAAGATTATATTTTTGTGCAGTTAAATTGAAGTTCTATCAAAAAAAATTATTTTGAGAAGTCATTTCTGATTAATGCTTCTCTTATCTTTCAGAGCAATTCTTTCAATCTTCGCTCTTTGATAAACAGTAATTTCATCATTTACACACTGATATATAACAAGTTAGTCAATAAAGTATGTCAGAAACTTGAAATACAATTTATATTACTAGCAAAAGAGAAGTTAATACAAGAATATAATGAAAAGTTAGCTAGAAAAACTATTATTCATAAGATTTTACTCAATCTTACAATTAAAAGTCATAAGAAATTAACTGTATCAATGCTGATAATTGCTATTAAGTATCATGAAGTTATATTGAGCAAACTTTGAATGAATAAAAATGAAATATTATTGAACATGAAACATAATACTATCATATTCTCTGATCAATTAAATATTTCTATTTCAATTTTTTCAATTTCGTTAAATATAAAGCACTCAAGTTGATTACAATCAACTTTCACTTCTTTAATGACTTATAACAATGCTTCAAAGATTCTTAAGCATTCAGTTTTAATCATTCAGAAAAAGTCATTTTTGATTCAAAATATAAATGTTGTTTCTTTTTAAGCACTAGTAAAATGAAAAAAGAAGAATCAAATCAAGATTTTTGCTATGTTCATTGAAGACATTGATAGAGAAATTATCTACAATACTCAATGTAAACTAAATGTCATAAACATCTTTTCAGTCAATGAAACAACTCAGAATCTAAAAGATATTAAAGTCAAGCTATCATTGAAGTATTAAGATTTTCTAAATGTTTTTGATTGAGTTCAAGCAGACAAGCTATTGTCTCATCATTCATATGATCATAAGATAAAGCTTACTAGTGACGTAACATCATTTTGCTGTTGAGCATATCAAATGTCTCTTTACAAGCTTCAGAAAGTAAAGAAATATCTGAACAAGAATCTTTTCAAAGAATTTATAATCTTTAGCAAAGCTTCATATTTCTCACTCATTTTGTTCATCTTAAAAGCAAATAAAGATCTATGATTTTGCGTTGACTATTGAAAACTCAATGTTATTATTAAAAGAAATCATTATTCTTTATCATTCATAAATGAAATAATCAACAAAATAGTTGATTGCAAACATCTGACTTGATTAGATATTATTTCAACTTTCAACAAACTATAAATGCATTCTGATAGTAAGAACTACATTATCTTTATCATTGCTTTAAAAACATATAAATCAAAGATGTTATTTTTCAAACTTATTAATGATTTTGTCTCATTTCAGCAGTATATAAATGACATTCTTTGAGACTTTCTAAATGACTTTTGTCAAGTTTATTTAAATGACATTCTAATCTACAGCAAAACTCAATGAAAACATTGATAACATGTCAAGATGATATTAAATCATCTACAAGAAGCTGATTTACAAGTAGATATTTAAAAGTGCAAATTTAATGTAGAAGAAACTGTTTTCTTAAAAGTCATAGTTTCAAAACAAGATCTTCATATGAATTCTATTAAAGTAAAAGTCATAGTCAACTGAACTACATTGATCAATTTAAAAGAAGTTCAAAGTTTTGTAAAATTTATTAACTTCTATCATTGTTTCATTAAGAATTTCTTGAAGCTAGTTAAATCATTCACTCAACTGACTAGAAAAAACACGTTTTTTGTTTGAAACAAAGTCTGTGTTCAAGCTTTTGACAATTTAAAGAAACAGATCAGCTTGATCTCAGTTCTACGACATTTTGATTCAAAACAACAAACTATTCTGAAAATCAATATTTCTAACTATGTCAAAGATAAAATACTATCTCAGTATGATGATGAAAGTATTCTTTACTCAGTAACATTCTACAGCAAAAGCATGATTCTTGCTGAATGCAATTATCACATTTATGACAAGAAATTGCTAGTCATTATTCAATGTTTTGAACATTAAAGACTTAAGCTAAAATGCACAGAGCTGCTCATTCAAATGTTCATTGATCATCAGACTTTGAAAATCTTCATGAAAAATAAACAGTTAACTCGATGTCAAGTCAATTATCTAAACATTCTATTTAAGTTTAACTTTCAAATCATTTTTTGATCAGACAAAATGAACTTTAAAGTTAATGCTTTAACTAGAATGTTTCTGATCAACATCTCTGAATCAACTCAGCGTACTGAAAATCATTATCAGATCATTTTGATACTCAATAGAATAAATATTCTAGCTATTGAATCTAAGATTGATCTCTATCAGTGAGTAAAAGATGTCAATAAGACGAATGAGCTTTGCAATGAGTATAAACAAGCTATAAGTGAAAACAAGCTCAAGCTACATAGTACTGAATTGAAGCATTGCAAAATCATTGACGATATTTTGTTCAGAAAAAATCTACTGTGAGTTTCTGAGAATATGCATACAAAATTGCTAAAGAAAATTCATGATCAATCTTTCATCTTTCACTTTGACAATTGAAGAACTATTAATTTAGTTCAACATTTCTATTATTGATCAAATCATCAAGCAACAATTAAACATTACATTTGAAACTATCATGTTTATCAATAAAGTAAGACATTTAAAGATAATATTAATAAACTTCTTCATTCTTTCTTGATTTCACAGAAACGCTGAAAGAATATAGCTATGAACTTCATTACTGAGTTATCTTTATCAGAAGATTATAACGTCATTTGCACAATCATATGTTGACTTATCAAGAAACATCACTATGTTTTCTATCATTAAAAAGATGAAAGCATCTCAGTTGAAGAAATGATTTGAATCATGCTATGAAACATTTATCAACTTCATGATTTATCTAGTTTTATTGTTTCAAACAAAGACTTTCAGTTCATATCAATCATATGACAAAGTCTTTGCAAGTGACTAAAGATTACAGCTAATTTATTAACAACTTATCATTCTGAAATCAATGATCAATTGAAATGAGCTAATCAAGATGTTGAATGCAAACTAAGAATTTACTGCAATTACATGCAGAACAACTGAGCAAAATGATTATCAATAATAAAATTCAGCAAGAATTTCAATATTTTCTTGATCATCTCAATGACTTTGTTCTACTTCAATAAGAATTTTCACTTACAAATGAGTTTCAATTCAAATATGACTGATTATGAAACTATTCATGAATGTTTTAAAGCTAGAAAAGCAAACAATATTATCATTTGAATGAAAGAACTTCTTATCTTCAATCATCAACAATTGAAAAAGATGAAGCAAATCATTAAAGTTCAAATCAATAAACATAAACAAAATGTTATTTATAAAGTAAACAACTAAATTTGATTATTCTTTAGAAACATAAAAGTAACTAGATCATGTAAGAATTTGAAAGATAAACAACTAAAACTTTATTAAATCACTGTTAAAGTTAATATCTTCTATCATTTTCATTTAACAATAAGCATGAAGCAGCTGCATTTGATGTTCAGTTCAAAGTTATTATGTTTTTATTTTGATGATCTTTTATTAAAATAACATTCAAAATCATTTAAATTTCTTACTATTGAAGATGATGAGCATTGAAAGATAAATGACATTCTGAACTTTAAATGATATTGAAATCAAATATAATACAAGATCAAATAAATGAGACTAAATCAAGACAATGAATGATACTATGTCAATAAAGAAGAATTTGAAAGCTTAAAAGAAGTTTTAGTTGAATTTCATAAGTTTTATTCAAACAAGTCACACTAAATTGAAAAACAGTGAAAATTTTTGCGTTTCATTTGTTTTATTCATGTGAACATGAATTTTCAAAGAAAAAAGTAATATTATGAATGTGTCAAAGAGCAAATTCTAATCAATTCACAATGAACGCTAGCAAGTTTACTGCGTATTAATTAAAGCTAGTCAATGATTTAGTCAAAAGCTGATCTAGATCTGATTCAGATTTGACTCAAATATGACTCAACATCTTTTCTCTTTTCTAACATTTTCTAATCAACTTCTATTGTCTTTTAAATAAACACACTTCTTTATGTTGCAAGTAGTTAACAAATGTTTATGATAAACACATTTCTTTGTGTTACAAACATCTTTTAAATAAACATCTTTCTTGTGTTTCAACATGTTCTCTTTGAAACTAATGTTGAATCTGAGTAACTACTATATAAAGTGTGTTCTTCTTGTTTTTTGTATCTTCTTTCTTCTGTATTCTTAAAGTCTTAGTTATAACTATCTTTATAAATCAAACATTCTAGTCACGCATGCACTCTGATTAGTTTCTAAGCATGATTTCAACAATTTTAAAATTTCATGATTGCATGCATGTTAAAAGAATAATTTTATAAATTCATAGTTGAAAACTTAGTGTGAAGTACTGTAAGCTAGAACTTAACTAGCTAAATTGCATCTTTCAGCTGCTCAGAGAATGATATTGAGAATAAAAGATAAAGCTTGAACATGTTAATAAATCATGTTTTAACGACTTAAGTAAAAGAGCAATGAAAAAGAGAAAAGAAAATGAAATTTATAATCAGGAAAAATTCGCGTCATCTTTTGAGTCTCAATATACTTTTCTTTCTTTCTGAAAACGAAAAAAAAAAATTATGAACACTTCGCTCTCATTTTTACCACAAGACAGAATATTCACAAAAGTTTTTCTCAATGAAAATTTATTTTTTCTTTATTCACTCATCATTTCTTCTTCATCTCATCTCTATGACTTTCTTCATTTCTTCTTCGTTCTCTCTCTCAACTCATCACTTGATACACACTTTGTCTCATCATCTCATTTTTCCCATTCTCATTCTCATTTTCTCAATCTTTAAGCTCAAATTCACTCTCACTCATTTCTCATTTACTCTCTTCATATTCTTCAAAATATAAAACTTCAAGGTTTGCATCTTTAACTGCGTCTCAAAAGTCTCAAGCATCTGAAACAAGATCTTCAACATACTTCACAGTATATATCTGATTGACTCGATCATCAGCTGCACGCTGTCAAAGACTCAGCGCAGAATACGCACTTCGTCATGATCAAGAATGAGATCATTGTCGTGATGAAGAATTTGCTTTCTGACATCTCTTCTGATGATGTAAACGCAGCGAAGAAGCACTTGACTTGAGATAGTGCTGTCGCAATTGAAGAAGTTGATGATGATAATGAGATTGTCAAGAGTTAAAGCGCTTTTGAAAGAGAAAGAGTAAGTTAGAAGTTTGGTTGAGTCTTGTGAGAAGTGAAAGAAAGAGAGAAAGAGACTAAACTTACTGAAGACTTGAGTTTTGATGTGTGTGATTTGTTAAGATCAATGATAAGTTGAGGTTTGAAAGATCAAGATATCATTGTATGCAAAAGTTTGATTCAGTTTTCGAGTTTTAGCGAATTTGACGGGAAAAACTCACAAATCAGCCTCAAATTTGATGCAAATAAAGCAAATACCTAAATATCATCTTCACACTCTTAAAACATCTCAAAGCTTCATTTTTGAAGCTATATAAACCTCAATCTTACACGAAAGCAATTCTAAATAGTCAGAATGTCTCTCAGATGTATTGAACATAAAAGAGCTTTCTTCAAGACTTTGCTTCATTTAGATGCACTTAAGACTTTTAAGACATGCAAAATCATTCTTGTATCTAAGAATTTTATCGTACTTTCTTCAGAAACAGAGATCTTCTCACTCTCAACGCTTTCAGATGTAGAAGATCTTTCTTTGTTCAAACTTAACTCTTTTAAGATTTCTCAGCTTAACTCTTTTAAGATCTCTCAGATTTCTCAAGCTGTCAACGTAAATGCACTCATCTTGAGCGAGCTTGTCATCTTTGTCACTAAGACTGCTGCTACTCTTGTCACTTGAAGAGCATGTGTGTCATCATCAATGTCATCATCAGCGAAGCTTGACTGATTTGAAGATGAGAATGAGAATGAGAAGAATTTAGATGATAATCAGTCTCAGACTCAAGCAGCTTCAAAGCAATTCACGAAGCTCACTGCATTGATGAAAAGACGAGAATCAACGAAGTCAAAGTCATCGCTATCACTAGAATTGCTCAGATCATTTATGAACATGACAGTTAAGTATGAAGTCACTTTCATCATCAATGACGTCTTGCAAATTACTATAGATGATGAAAACGACGTTAATCTTCAAGATCTGCGTCAAGAACAAATGCATAAATGCTCTGAGCATGTTGATTTCATCAATTTAGAGTGTGTGCTAATATTTATAAAAGTCATCATCGTCTGATATTTAATAAAGAAGAATGAGCAAATGACTTTGACATTGCATGATTTTTGAAAGAAAGTAGCTTTGAACGTTTGACAGAAGTACTTAGCAGATAAAAAGAATGTAAACATTAATTTAAAACTCATCTTCGATCATGATAAGACTGATATCACGTCTTCAGCGCTTGTAGCTGAGCTTTCAGCGACGAAGATATCACTCACTCAAACAGCGAAGCTGAAGAAGAAAGTCAATGAGCATGATCAACTTCATGCAAACATTGTAGAACAGATGAAAGTTCTTCAGATGAGTTGAATTTGCAAAGAAAACTGTCACAATAAGAAAAAGTACTGCTGAATCAACGAGTCAGACATTTATCATCAACTGACTGCTGATCATATAATATGCTGGTCAGAAGCAATCAGTAGAGACGATGAGTCTGCGTCACTTACTAAATCTTCAAGAACGCTGATTGAAGTTCTGATGACAGCAAGATCTCAAGTCAAGCATGTCAATTCTTTCTCAACATCTTCTTCAATTGTTACATCATCGTCTACTTTTATACAGTCATCGCAGATCATTGATGAATCAATCAGCATAACAGACGTATTAATGCTGCAGATGATACAAAGAACAACAGCTGAAGAAGAAAAAAAGATTAAAGAGTAAAGAATTAGACAAAAGAGAAAGAATCAACAAAAGCAGATGAATAGTTGCAATAAGTTGAAGATGCTTGAGAAGACTGAAACTTCTTTTATACTCGATTGACATTAACATACATTGTCTATTCATTCTAGCAGTTCTGTTCAAAGCGATGATCTTCATGATTATATCTTCTGACATGTCTTCAAAGTTAGTAGCACTCAAGAACGTTCTTTTTGACACATTTTCAATGAGTTGAATGCTTGATATTATGATCTACAAACAATACAAAGCTGAAAAGAATGCAATGAAAGTCATTGAAAGAACTTAAACATATCTGCTGACATTGATATACAGTTGACTTGTGATGTCAGCAAGTATGCTCGCTTTAGAAATTCTGATTCAGATAACAAATTATCATTCAAATCAATGATTAAAAATACATCAACAGCACGCTCTACATTTTCTACATCAGATCAGCAAGCTTGTACTTCAACAGTGCAAACATGAAGTCATTTATATAATTCTCAAGCTCAAAGATCTGCTTTAAAGTCTCAAGTCAAGATCTCAGTCTTGCAAATATCAATCGAAGATGAAAGTTTAAAGAAGATGAAGAAGATGAAGAAAATGAAGAAGACTTTAAATGATTATTCAGAGATAGCGAAGAAGCATGATGAGCTTAACTATGATGAGTCTATTTATATCTAAATATCATCTGAATATATGAACTATGTCAGTCAGACGAAAAAGTGCTTCAGAATCATCAACTCGCTTTCTTTGTGATCTGACTGTTACTTTTAGAAATTCATCAAATTCTTTGTTAAATTCATCATATCATTGAACAAGCTGATCATTTCTTTTAATTCAAGCTTTCAACACTGAAAACAAGCTTTCTATGAGATTATAGTCAGACGAGTAGAGTGACAATTTGACAAGATGCATCTCAAAGCTTTCACATAGTTCATTAAGTTCTGCTGATTGATGAATTCTAGCATTATTCATGATCATCACTGAACGTGATTTTACTTCTTCAGAATTGCATATAGAAAGCATTTGTGATTGCATGAAGTTCAGAAAGATCTCTTTTGTTATAAAGTTGTGATGCATCTTTCATGCAATGTATTCATCAATGAAAAACGCTGACAAAATGCTTCATCTCTTCAATTGTTTTAGACTTTGAATGACGTGCAGAGATAAATCAATCAAAGCTCAGTCATACTTTTGATCAGCTAACGAGCAAGCATTAGCATGACTAGAAAGAGTAAAGAAGAGAAGAAAGTTAAGTCTATCTGTTCGCTCACAAGCAGCGCTTTCATCGAGAAAGACTAGCTGATCAGATGTTCAGCTCATAAGTCATCATTTTCATTCGCTGCGAAGCTTCTCATCACGCTCAGCAATGACTCTTTGAGCGATTTTTCTGCTGTATCTAGCTTGTTTAAGCAGTCTGCTGATCATGCTTTGACTGATGACAATGTCAAACTCGTCGTACAGAAATCAGATCATGTCATTCTGATTGACGATGAGTCGTTGACTGAGAAAGTCAAGAAGCTTCTGAGCATGATACTCACTCAGAATCTTCGATCTATCAATCGTATCAAGCGCAGACATCACATCGCTGAAATGAAGGTGTTTTTTACGCATACGATTGATCTGCTGTCTGATAACATGAGTGACTTTGTGTATGAACGTTGTGCTATCGTCATGAGCTAGGTGAAATTGAATCTCATCTCTGAGGTTCTGAGTAAGAGCTTGAGGCATGGTAGGTAGGATTCAGAATTGCTCTCGTATGAGGCTGAGGTTTGTATAGCTTCAAAAATGAAGCTTTGAAATGTTTTGAGAGTGTGGGAATGATATCTAGGTATTTGCTCTATTTGCACCAAATTTGAGGCTGATTTGTGAGTTTTCCTCGCCAAATTCGCTAAAACTCGAAAACTGAACCAGACTTTTGCATACAACGATAATGTGGCGGTGTGAGAATGAAGAAGACAGTTATTCGACCAAGAATGTTTAGCTGAAATAGAAGAAAAATAAGGTACAAGATTACAGAGTACATGACGAATTGATGGCTACCAGTTAGAAATCAAGTAAGGGTTGATGAGAAGATTCTGCAAGCATGAAAGAATAAGAAGTACGAGGCCAAAGCTTTTTCAAAGAGTAGACCTTGTTCAGTGCATGAAAATGACGCAGTAAGCACAGCGAACAGTCAAGCAGAATAGAGATTGAAAACAAATCATCGAACCTCTAATGCTTTTGTCTGCGCCGTCGACTAGTTGATCGCGTAGAGATGTTTGCGACTGAGTTAGAGGCGCAAACGCGAGTGGTTTGAAAGCCTTCGAATCTCTAAATGTAAACGTCTTCTCTGATTACCGCGTCGCTAATAGAGATAGTCTTGAATGCAGCCTAGACGTGCTCGATGCTTCGAGCAACCGTAAGATCTTGGTTGGTGGGTACAGTTGATCATCGAAAGACCTTGAGAACGCACAAACTCAGCGCACACTGCGGAAAGCACACAAACCTACTATCTCAAAGTAGTTCAATTTTTAGTGATGTTCACTAACAAAATTATAAATATTTGAGATTTACATTATATATTGCAAACAAAGATGTGATCAGCAAAATCGTTTTCAATCCGCCGAGGGTGTAAGAACTATGGTATGCTGCAATGCGCAGCATATATTGATATATGACTTTTGTAAGGCAACCTCTGACTTCAAGCGATTAATTCGATGTATCTTTCCCTCACTTGTATGCATGCAAGATTTCTCTCGAAATGTCTGCAGCCTGTGCCGCAATTAGTCTGATTCTTCTGTTGAAATTTCAGGTGTGATTTGGTTGGTAATCTTCGCCCTATAGGGCTGGGGGCCGCTAGTAGAGATTTCACCTTCCGCCTTCTAGATAGACTTTAATTCAGCTTCAACCTCGTCTACTAAATGCTTTATATGACCTCGTATTCCAACATCTTCAAGCATCATTTGCGAATTTATTTACGCTCGATAAGACTATACAACAACTGTTTCGCTTCCGTCATCTGAATTGAGACACTGCGGGATCTTGAAACAGCTCGCATCATCTTGAACAGTCGTATACGTCGCCCACCACTGCTAGATCGCCTTATTCCTCTATATCACGAATGCCTCGTTGTCATGATTTGCTTTTGCTTTGAATGCTGACACATAATTGCGGCTGGTTTATTCTCAAATACAGCTTCTGCTCTTATGTGAGCTGCTTGCCCTTGAATGAGAAAATTTAGTGTTTTCAAAGAACAATTACCTCTTTCACACTAATTGTAAAATACAAATCATATAAGCTTCAGGCCCGCCTCCCTCAGAGGGCGATGAGCACAAAGGTCTTGCCAGTCTAGCCACACTAACCGTCATCTTTAGTCTAGGTACAATTCTAGTAATCCTTCGACTGTATGTCAGAATCCGAATGCTTCATACTCTCTGGTGGAATGACCTTCTCATAGTGGTGGCGACGGTAATCCATTCAATGCAAGATGGTTGATGACTTTTATAACGATATTCGGGTCGCCGCGCTCGCTGCTATCTCCATCGCTGCTCGGGAGGTTTACCTTGGCCATGGTCGGCATGCATACCAATGCCAATTGGACAACAGATTGTTGTTGGCAAGCTTCAAGCATTCTTTCAAATACCCGTTATGATCTCTTAAGGTTGTACAAGAATATCAATCGCTCTGTTTCTGATGCGACTTTTCGTGAATGATCAGCGATGGAAAGTCAAACGGGTCATGTATTCTTTTATAGGTTTCCTTGCGGCAGTCAATGAAGTTTGTGTTGTTGGAAACAGGGGAGTTGGTAACCTCCGCCTCATAGGGCTGGTAGGGCTGCGGCCTGCTAGTAGAGTTTTCACCTGCTCGCTCCTAGACAGACTCCTAACAGCTTCAACCCCATATACCAAAATGCCCCATATGACCTCGTATTTCAACATGTGTCACTCTTGTTCTGCCACAATATAGCCCTGGGATTGAGGGTAGGTGTTGGATGCAGGATTGGGTAATTTTAGTCACTCATGACAGTTAGCTCGCAATCAACCTTCTCCTGACGCTCATACGCTAAAGCCACTGACTTTGATCCGTTCAAGTCGTCTCAATCTTGTCTGACCTGAGCCTTGCTACGATCGCTAGACGGGCGAGGTTTCACTTGAGCGCGGACTGACTGAAAAACATGAGATGATATTTCGGATCTAGTCACATGGGGGCTGTAACTTTCCATTATTTCTCGAAAGTTGGTTACAAACTGACTTCTGATCGCACATAGTCTCGAGCAGAACGTAGCTATAATCGCTGCCACCGTTCCATCTCTGCGTCCGCTTTTTCGAGTAAACTGGGACCGAAGTAGATACACTGCTCAAGTTTCTAGGCGGACTACATATCACAAGAACAGAAGTACCAATGACCGTCACTGAATCGACGCTTCTCTCGACGCAAACCTCTTGAATCAACCTAGTACGCAGCAGCCCAGCAACTTTCTAGGGAAAGGAAACAACATCACTTCATTACAAGATATCCCACGGAATAATGAAGACGATATCAATTAGTCAAAGATCATCCGAAGGCTCCGAAGATCGCGCGAACGGGGCCCAGGCAATGTTGACGTTGAAAGAACAATTCATCAACAACATAGTCTAGACCGCGCAGATACTTCTGACGTATTGAGAATGACGAAGAATCTGTTTGAAAACGAGGCTGATCCTTATTCCCGGGAGCTAAGCCATACATGTCATTCCCTTTCAGAAATTTGCGATCATGCGGCTTGAGTCCGTATTTGAAAGCTGAGCTTCTCTGCACCATTGTCTCAGCGCTTCGGCTCAACCATTCTATCTTGACGTGACACTCTATTAGTATATTTGATGATGACCCTGCTATGTTGACGCCTACTCGTGTAGGTGAGCTATTGATTGACCACCATAAGTAATGCGTTCGCTCAGCTAGCAATTCATGATCAACTCATTACATGAACAGCTTCATGTTGCAATAAGGAGAGCCGGGAGACGAGATAGTGTGAGGTGGTCAACTACTACTTATGCGAAGTTCAGACCTTGGCAGGATCTGATGACACAGTCTTCTCCACCAACTTGGCGTCCGTCTTTTTCCTCGCCTCCTGCACCTTCCCCAAGAACCCATCCTCTCCCGCCGTCTTGTTAGTCTGATGATCCCACTCTTCGTCATGCCTTTCAATTTTCCCCTCCCCGTTCATATGTAGCGTCACCTTTGAATTGACGGTCTTCTCCACTCCCTTCGACTTGAACGGAATAGCCGACTTGAAGACATAGTGCTGAGTAAGGTTGAGTGCCAACGCATTAGGTGGCGAATCGGCCAGAACATCGCACTTTTGGGTTGTGGATTCGGCGAAAAGTTTTGGCATGCCGTTGAATTGGGACTTGATGCTGTCTAGGCCTTTGGCGATGCTGACTGGGTCATGGAAGACGGCATCAGGGGTATAGTGGGAATAGGCTTGTTCGCTGGGGTTGAGCTGGTAAAGCTGTAGAATGTCATCGATGAGGCTTTTCTCGTTGGCGGTAGGGGGGCGCGAGGCATGAACGCCTGCTGAAGATTCGGTGGCCAGGGTGGCCATGGTACAAGGCGTCGTGATTCACCTTGTATGGAGAAAATTTCCATAGATTTAAGAGACCATGAAGCTGAAGCTGTAGATTAAAGTCCTTGAAATCGATGACGAGGACTATGACGGCATCAATATGGGAAAATGGGACAGACCTCGGCTCTTCCCACGCCTAACCTCTTCTGACGTCTCTGCAATAAAACATGACACTCTTAATACTGTGATCAATTCCACAGCGATTTTTCAGCACCCCCCAACGTCAGCCGTGAATGATGTTACTTAAACAAGTCGAAGAGATGTTCTTTGTTATTCCTGCAACCTACGCTTTTCGCTGAAACTCGCCAGGTAAAAATCGCTGTGTAGTGACCATACACTACTATGCTCCGGCTAAGTAGCGGCATGGTAGGCGCCTTTTTCCGCTACGGTGAATGTTGCAATATGACCAAGAACGATGCCATTCATTCCATATTGTAGCGATTTCTGCGTTGACTTGGAATTTCCACCTTCGAGCAGGTTAATCGAGAAAAAGACACGGTAGCCAGCTGTGCGTAAGAAGTCCTAGGCTGTCTTCTCTCACTTGGGGAGCCCTTATCGATCGGTACTATTATGCCGCATCAATGTGTTTCCCGGAAGCAAATCTTTTATCTCTTATTTTCTTCTTAATGCTGACGCAATGATGCAGGGAACCATCCGTAGTCGAGGGCACCAGATTTGCTGTCACCAAGCAGATAGAGTCTCTCTGCTATTGATCATGTGATATGCTGTTGAATACGTTGTAAGCAGTCTAGCTCAGCCGGACGTGATAGACTCTCAGACTACCCAAGTACCTATCACCCTTGATGAATCCTTCATAACGGACATTATCCACTGACGATCACTCGAGCCTGGTGTCGCAGGTGGCTCAGCCTGACCTTGAGAGAAATGCATAAAGGCTATGTATGGATGGACATAGGGTGGCTCATACCAAAGTGTATCTTAAGCCATTGTAATCACTTTCTCCGCTGCCGCTTAGTCCTTGATTGCGTAGTATCCTCCGATTGCGCCCTGAGTCGTTTCCCGAGAGCGTTCGATGTCTGCACTGGAAATAGAGCTTGGCTCTGCATTGGCGAGAATGTTCCGCCCCTCAACATGTCAGTTGAATTACTCATTCCTGATGGAGCTCTGCTCGGTGCTGGTGTCGCTGTTCTACTCTTAGGCACCGCAACAGTCTGTCCGTACCGATAGAAATTAACGTTCTGTCTGGATTTCAGTCCTTTTGGGTCCCTTTCCAATCTTCTTACAAGAGCTTTAGCAGCATCGCTGAACAAAAAACGAAGCTCATTTGCTCCGTATGCAATTAGTATTGTTTTGAAGGTTCTAATTACTGTCTCTCGATCAAAGTTGCTGTGTTTCTGAATATACAAAAATTCTTGATACTCGAACCTTAATGAATAATCCGGTATGATGAAGCACTTCTTGTCGGGTTCTCGGGTGGCTCGATGAATGCGAATTGTAAGACCTTCGGTACTAGCTACCACTGAAAAGAATCGTACTTTGGTAAAGAAGTTGTTTTCGTGTTCTGCTCCAGCGTCTCGAAAGAATTCGAACATGTTGTGCAGAGCCTGACTCGCGTTATTCAGACTTTGGCGCTTTCCTACAGTGTCATCGGCTGAGATGTTTGCCTTTTTAGCCTCAATTGTAAGGAAATGAAACACTCTTTCTCTCCCGGTCTCACGTGTATTCTCGTAGCAGGCAAGACGCTTCGTCGCATTTGGCAGGTTCTTCCACAGGTTGTCGGGTATAAGACTCTGCCTGCGGAAACACACAGCAAGGTCAGGCTTGGGTTGCGTTAGAAATTTCAAGCCCTTCCCGTACGCTCGGGTCGGCATTGGTGGACAAGTCCACGCCTCTTCGACGCTGAAATCAAGGTAACGTTTGTTTCTAGCGCCTCTCTGATAGATAATAGAGTGGCGCGCGATTAAGCTCATCATGAGCGTTCGCTGAAAGAATGCCTCGTTGGATCCTTCGTTGCATCTGGCCTGGTCCAAGGTCCAGAGCTGTCCGTGCAATTCCTTTTCGCCGTCCGTTTCCGAAGCGGACTCTTCAGGAGCAAGAAACTTGATATGATCTGCATGAGAGTCAAGTGTCGAGCTTTCCCCCAAATCGACATTACGATCGTCAAGGCCGTCAGGAAAATCGGGGTGCTCAGCGCCCATTCTCGTAAACTCTCCTGCCTTAATTGGATCCGCAATGATTGCGTCTATGATAGCTACAACTTCTACATCCAGTGGTGGTAGATAGCCCCAATTGCGGTAAAATGTTTGCATAGAATCGGTATCCGGTAATAAGAGAGGTAACTCTTCATCGGAATGCTCCTGGGAAGACACGTAGCCAATTCGTCGATATTCTGCTGTGAGCGAAGCGTCTATTGCAAGGCTGTCAGGCCGGCTGCTAAGGGAACTTTCGAGCTGATCTTGAGTTGGTGCTCCTTCTTCGACTTTTTGGGGTTTGCGAGACTTTTGAAGAATGCGATCAGGATTTTCTACAAAGAGCAGAGCTGTATCAACGGAAGGTCTTGATCTGAGATCAAATCTGGTAGCACGACGAGGGCTTGGGGCTGTCTTTGAGGGGCCTATCGCCTATCGTTGGTCAGAGTGTGCTACTCTGAACATTTAGTGTCGCTTAAAAGAGTGCTTGACCAACTGTATCTCTAACGGCAAGCATCTACTTGCAATCTCAGTGACAGTAAAGAGACTCTTACCTTTTTGTGTCTCTCTCGATCGACCGCTTCGACGGGTCTTGAAACCGTTTGAGACTTGGACCCGAGATTCTTTCCCTTTCTACCTCGAGACATTGAAGGCGCAATGAAGACGCATTGATTCCAGCTGTTAACCTTAAGCAACACCCTTACGAAGTAGGAATGCACGTCAAATTTATCAGATACAGAAAGCAAGTCTGTGAGCTTTCTTATTAATGAGATAAGATGCGTCTTTTGTAAATGCGGGTCCACGTGGCGGCATTCATCAGCAACGCACAGGCTTCTATTGGTCTCAATGGTCGGGGCTATCGATTCCATGCATGAACCTCCCTCCTTACTTTCCCTTATCAAGACGGGTACATATATCCATAGCGGTCAAGCCTCAAACGGGCCGCAGGCTACTATAGCTCATTGGTCAAAATTCCACCATGTCTACCCGATATAACTACGTGCATGCTGACCTCGTACATAAATCAACTGTTCTTCTTGTGCTTTGTAATATCAGTGCGCATGCTCTGTTCTTGCAGTATTGCTTCGAACATGCTGAGCCAACACGCAAAATATACCCTTTCAAAGAGATTGAAAGGAATTACGATCGAACTCGTTGTTAGAAGACTGCTTTTCAGCTGGCTGATCGCAAGCCAATTCTCTGATCGTTTTTGTCGAAATCCAGGAGTACCTTAGAGAAGCTAAACTAAGCGGGATGAAGTTCTGGGCAGCCCTTACCAAAAAGACAAGGATAGGCTGCCGTGGCTGCCTACACTGTTACATAAGCTCAGTCCTCGAACTACATTCAGTCCAGCACGACTTTCATGATGGTCTGCAGTGTTTCCGATTAACATTCACTGGGTAACTCATCAAGCTGTGTAACCACAGAATATCGCTCTTGAAAAAGTGCAGCAATCCAATCACCACCTTTGTGCCTCGTAAGTGCGGAAATTGAGGCTGAATTCTATAACTCAGCTCTAGCCCTTCGTGTATGGCCCAAGTCGTGGTATAAAGGCTGATCCACGCACCCGGCTTTTACACTGTGAGCCTTTGATAGAGCTTAGCTCTCTTCGTCGCTCTCGAACTAGAGCACAGTTGAAACTTAAATCCTAATAGAGTTCTCTTTGGAAACGCACACTTTGCCAAACATGCGTCGAGAGTCTTCATTGAGACCGAGGCGCCATTGGTTCCTCTATATTTGATCGAAGTATGACCAGTATCAAGAAAACATCAGAGAGCCACTACCTGCAAAATCGCCGAAAAGGCTCGACTATTTATCGTGTGGAATCGAGATTGCTGCCGCAAGTTTGAGTTTGATTTGTATGGTGATTCATGGCAATCTTTCCCTCTTTCCGACCATAAACTCCTAGACGAGTAGAGAGGCAAGATTCCTTCTATCATGCCTAGCACTCTGACATCAACTTCTGCCACAGGGAAGATGACACAGTTTAGTCGACGGCATTAAGATATCATGTCGGAGAAAAGCCTAAGGAGGCTGGTTATTGAAATCGTCTCCGTCTTTACGACAAGCTATCATACAAACAAGAATGTCAGGGAAATTACTGTCTTGGTGACAGTCACGACGTATGGCGGATAGTTTCTCCTTTAGTGGCTATCAACCTCAATGGCAGTCGTAGTGATGCAGATTCATGAGAAATGCTATAGGTCAAACAGAGGTCTTAGGGTGAGCGTAATCGTGTTTTCATGCTATCGTTATATAATTAGAAGGCGGGGTGGCCAACCACCATCACTTTGAATTCTCATGGTAGGAGGAAGCACACATTAACCTCGTGATAGATTCGGACACAACAAAAAGCTCGATTGTATCAGCTTCTAGACATCTTGGGATTCAGTTGCAAAGAAAATCAACTCTGTTTCACCAAGTAACTGTCAAAGACCACAGGTATGTCATTCATGCCACTGTAAAACTAATTTTACCATTTTCGACATACGTACGTCATGCCATGTGTGGGAAGGTGCGATTCTAATAGCGTAATGAATATCTAGAAGACTGAATATTGCTGTAGGGTAGGTGACTAAGAGGAGTACCTGGATCACGTTTACATAAGATGTGGAAAGGTGACATTACGTGAGCAGACCGGAAAAATAAGAGTCGAACAATTCCAGTGACTTCTTCGATAGGAGAACTGTCTATGTCAAAGCTTGAATGTGGTGCTTGGAGTTAAACCTTGAACGAGCCCGGTAACTTCGCCTAGTACCCTCGGGCTATGTCGTCAATACTTTGGATGGGTCCATCAAAATCTCTTACTACCGCAGGCGCGGCACTTGAGACTGCAAGGTAATTGTGGCCGCCGATGGCAGGGTCTGCATGGGTTGCACGGCGAAGTAGAGTCTAATGTACCCAGTTGCCCATCTCTTTGGCAATCACAGGATCATTGGGGGTGAATCTTGATGCGGCTGAAAGCATGCTGTGTGCCTCCTCCAATTTCCCTAGTCCCTTGAGTGCTAGTGCTGTCCGATAGTAGAGCTTGGCATGGTCGGCCTGGGCAGGTACGATGTTGCTGAATGGATCAATTTGGATGGTCATGAGATAATTGATAGCCCTGCTGCCCCATTCATAAGCCGTGGTCCAGTCTTGCAGCTTGAGGTACGCAAGGACGGTATTGGCGGTGAGTTGGACCCTCAGAGCGTTACGAGTATCTTGTGCATTCTGCCCTTTGTATGTTCCGCTCTCCAACCGTCCATTGAAAAAGTTGCTCATCTGGGCCGCCACCCTCTCGCTGAGAATGTCACGATCAATGTATAGACTCTCGAAGGCCTCTTTGTATTCAGATATAGCAAGCTTATAATTCGAAGCATACAGCTCCATATTGCCGGCATTCTTATGCTTCACCGCGTTCTCAATGCATTCGGAGGGGGAGGGATCGGGCATAGCCATTGCCGCTCGAAGATCCTTTTCGACCGACTCGCGTTTGTATCCTCCAACAACAAGCTCATCAAGGCCCTTGACGATACCGAATGGCATCATTAGGGAACGCTGTAGGTTTTTCGAGGGATGGCTATCCGACTGATAAGGATCTTGTATAGTCAGTTCGAGAGTAATGTGTTGATTCAGACCAGGATTTCCAAGGTTGGAGCGAAACCATAGCCTGCAGAAGATATCGAGGTCTTCACCACACATGATCCAGCTGCAAGATGGTTTTTCAGACGCATACACAAAGTGTGGAGAGCCTAAGATCACTGTCATATGCCAGGCAGTAAAGCTATCGGCCTTGACTCCTCTTGCGAGCATGGAAACACGTCCTTCGGTGCCAACATGCTCTTCAGCCTCAGGCCACGGAGTAGTGACGCGTACAAAGGTATTTTGACGAAAGATTCTCCTGGCCTCGAAGTAGATTTGGCGATTTGCTAGAAGAAGAGCCAGGCCAAAGTCGTAACGCGCGTAGCCGTCACTCAGATTTTGCTTTATGCACTGGCTCGAAAGCAGCTCTGCATAGATTCGATTGCGAAGTTCTCCAGGGAGGTCAAGGAGTCGGAAAGGCTGTTGTGTGGTTGAAGCCATGAAGAACGATGACGGAACTGCTGAGGCTAAGAAAGTGTGAAGAAATGTAATATTCACTAGTTCCTACATGTATCACCGCTAGTCGTAGCGGTTTATAAGGTACAGATTACCCTGGCGTACCCAGCACTGCTACACTCCATATCTTCCTCAAGACGTGCATTTCAGGCAGCTTTTATTCCTTTGCAATTACAGAGCTTCATTGAGCGCGAACGTTCAAGATAGGGCAGGCGTTTTTGTCTACTTCAGCATGCAGTCAATCTATGTGGATTGCTTGCTCTACTATGCCAGGCTCCTGGGCCGACTCCAGCTCTGTCCGCAAAGGATCTTTCGGTCCACCTGAAGTCGCACGGAAATGGATTGGAGGTCATATGGTAACTTGTAGCTGCACTACTGCGAGGGAACGATGACCGGTAGAAATTCCCCGCAGAGCTCAGCGATCTTTTCTTCTGATTTGACTCCATTTTCGTAATACTACAACAGCTATCACTAATTCCATCCGCGAAACAGCAAACTCCAATTCAATTTGAGACCGCATTGACTTTCTGTCTCAAGCAATGGTACTCGGTCCCAACCTACAGCTACAGTGATCACTCGACAACTCTGCTGGAAGCATTTTCTCGATTGGTCGAGGCCTGATACAAGCCGCATCCAGCGACAACGTACAAATATTAGCCCTGCTTGCCGGTGAAAGATTTGGTACTACCCTTCCTGTCAGAACTACAACCCGGATTAAAGAAGAGCAATTGGCTAGGCAAAGCAAAAGTCAGATACTCGGTTTCATTCAGGCACGAGTTGGTTATAGCAATGGTGATTCTGCGAACGTGCTGTCCGGATCCGATGGGGGTATAAGATTTCTATGTTTTGCTGCCATACTGGTGTCCTGGAGCCCAACACACGTAGGAGCGGCCGTACTGCTTGAGCGATTAATCCGCGAAAGCTCAAAGGAAGATCAACCCTTACCAACGCTACATCAATTGGTTGACCTATTGGAAGCGCTTGGGCCGAAATTGCTGCAATCAGGTTTTGTGCAAGAGATTCTGGGCTGGAACTTCTGCCAACCAGAATTAGGGCTGAGCTCAAAACTCAAACTGAATCTTCCACTGGTTATTCCGGAAATAGATCAGATCAAAGTACTTGTAGATGGTTTGCGATACTGTTTTCGTATCGGAGAGCAGAGTGTTACGTACGTTGACGAATTCCATCCCTGGGGCGATCGCATTCGTGAAATGGTTTCTAGGGAAACCACCAATAGTTCCGCGACCAGATCAGAGTATGATCCTGAACGCCGATTTATCTGACGTGTCTTTGAAGCAGAGCATGGTTCAGTGCCTATTTAAGGTCTCTCTCCATCACAGGTTTGATGATCTACACCAATTGTTTGCGCCGTAGAGATACTTGCTAATTGAACATTTGACCACAACAGCAGCCACCGCTTAGCGCCAACTGACGAACGCGTCTATATAGCTATCTAAGCATCCCCTGTTTCCGAGATTAAAATCATCAGCAAGATGAAAGGACGACAGAGAATCTAAGGGATATTGATGTTACTGTTGCTGATGACAACACCAGAGAAATTCATAGAATGTTGAATGACTATTCGAACAGACCACTCCCAAATTCTCCTCTGAGATCCATCTTCAGTAGGTTTTTCTCGATGACCTCATCCTTCCTTGCTTCTAATTCGTCCACATCCCAGTTGGCAGACATATACCGCCCGCTTAAGAATTGCGCCTGTGGTGAAGCTAAGTACACGGCAGCGCCGGCAGCGAGTTCAACTTCGAGTTCCAAGATCAACTACGTTAGCTTGGTTGTTGGATTTGGTAAAGAAAGCGAAATTGGAGACGACAGTGAATTAACGTACCTGTGTCCTCACAGAAATGGAGGGCTTCTGGATGACTGTCTGCCATATCGGTAATTATCATACCAGGATGATAGTTCATCGAGGAGACTTTAGGATATGCCAAAGGGATAGCTTCCGACAATCTACCCTGAGCCAGTTTGCTAATTTGGTAACTAGTACCTTGCGGACTTACCATGAGCATGCCCCAGGTACCAATGGTGACGATAGTTGCTTCTCTTTCCAACCCTACCAGCCTAAGAAATGCTCTGCTCATAAGGTAGCTTCCTTTGACGTTGACTTCCTAGATTCAATCAAGGAACCGGTTAGCCACATGTTCCCTCCTATACCAGAAAGCCAGGACGAAGGTATCTTACAAAATCTGCCCACCATTCCTTCGGCTCGCTCTCTCCAATCGTCTCCGTGGACGACCAGAGACCGGCACCATTGACTAGGACATTGGGGATCCCGAACTTAGACTTGACAGTCTCTTCTAGATGATTCACGCTATCTTCGGAAGTAGTATCCACTGGGACAACCAAGACATCAATATTGGGGTTGATCTTGAGCAACTCTTGTTTAGTTGCCTCGAGCTTTTCGGCGCTGCGACTCGCAATGACGATTCGGGCCGCATCTGCCTTCGCAAATGCAAGGGCAATGGCCTGTCCGAAGGTCATATTAACGTACAGATAGATAGCTTTACAAAGGGAGATGAACTTACCTTGCCGATGCCTTGGCTAGTACCGGTGACAATGACAGTCTTTCCTTTCTGCGACAGCTTGGGCGATGCCGGGTCTATCGAAGGGTATTGGTCGCGGTGTACCGTTTTGGTAAATTGATGTGTCTTGACAAGGTAGTCAGCAGGCAATAGTTGAGTAGAAATCGCGGCCATTTGGTGTAAATTCGATTGAACGTATGATTTGTTTGAGGTGGAGATACGGTGATTCAATATTTTGCAATGTGGTAATAATTCTGGAGCTGAGATGCCTTTTTTATATCACTTTTCGTTGGCAATTTCATCCCATTGACCATTCTCGCCGCGCAGGATTACGGTTGTGTCTGAGATTACGTGGGACGCGTGACCGAAGGTTCGGCAATACTTAAAAGGGTATTTGGTCTCAAAATTCAGCCTGATACGGTTAGTGGAGTTTGCGGCACCAATGGGTTCAGAGATTTCGGCTGGACTCGGCTCTCCGCAGTCTGCAGCGGTAAATATAAGCCACTTGCACCTTACCCGGCTGGTCCTCTTTCTCCAACGACCGTCATCCATTTCGGATCCTTTCAACCATACACTCACTTTACATCAGCCGCGCATCGGTCGCAACTTTGACAAATGACGACTTTATCTCCGAAATTCTTAGTCTTTGACAGTAAGACGGGGTCGGAGAGCGAAGATGGGGGTTTGATCTATCGCTCATCGAAAGACGCCAATGTCCAGTGGCCGAAGTCGGTCCCAAGAGGAAGACCGAGAAAAGGTGGGTTGTGTCCGGTCTGCCATTTCTATCAATAGCAGAAGCATGGTACCTCAAACCATGTGACCGTGTTGACCCAGGCACCGTCAACGATCACCATGCCCATCACCTAGGTTGCTTCGCGTGATAGATCGCGTACTCAGTGACGGCTGAGCTCTATGTCTGGATCCCTCTGAAGTTCTGTATGGAGAAACAAGCCTAATGGTACGGTGGTCAATTCCGCTGCTATGGCGCTTCTCAGCACCCAGAACAGGTGTCAAGATTCAGTGCCGTTGTGGCTAAACGCGGAAAGTTGATGAACAGTCGCTAATAGCTGCGATGGTCTTTGACTCGCCGAGACTATTTCGATTCTGTGATGTCTCTCTCGGTCAAAGTAAACTAACTGGGTTTGGCATACAGATCTAAAAGAACATGAGCGCTCGTTGAAGTACCCGTTAAAGAGGTAGAAAGACCTTCAAAGGAGCGCTATGAGTTTGTCGACTGTTCGGATGGGCGACGCCCAAATGACCCGAATACTCGAAAGTTCGTCCGGACTCACGTTATGCACAACTATCGATGGCAGAAACAGATGGCTGCGCACGCAAAGCCTGAACCCCAAGACATGGAAATTGAGAGTCAAGATAATGATGCAGAAACGATTGTTGTACTTGAACGTCCTCTTATTCCATCACCTGAACGCTGGAGTAAGGATCCATTTGATAGTTTTCCGATAAAAATGCAGCCGTATATGCACGACCTTCTTTACCTCTGTAAGTCCACTGCTCCCCAATTACCAGATCGTTAGTTATAAAGATCATATGGCATCCTTGTACAGGAATTTTGCTGATGTCATTGTAATAGACGTTTCTGCTGTGGCAGATCACCTGTGCCCAATCGAGGCATATTGGGGATTTAATCCAACTAAAAAGCTCTGGGTCCCTCTGGCTTTGACTGACTCCGCCCTCCTGAGTTCGATTCTGTTCTGTAGCCATCATTTTGAGCCAAGAGTGAATGACCAGAAAGAGCGTCCCTCCGCAATCAATCACTTGCAACAAACGATCCGAATCCTCAATGAATGGTTTCAGAACCCTTTGCAGGAAATAAGTGATTCAACTATCGCTGCCGTAGCTGGTCTAGCCCTCACAGAAGTAGGTGCTCCGACAGTTTGATTCGAAACACACTGACTTGTTCTCGGCAGCAATCATGCGGTAACCAGGCAAACTGGCGCATTCATATGAGGGGTACAAAGCGGATGGTGGAGATACGTGGAGGCTTGTCGGCCTTTGAGTATAATCCAGTCTTGCATGATAAGCTTTGCCGGTAAGTAAAATTGCACCGTTGTTGATCTGTAATCGTTCCTAAAGCAGCATCAGAGCGGATATTTGTGGCTCCGTCTATGGCCTTTCGAAACCCTACCTGCAGATGGAGAGCATAAGAGTAGAGCCAAATGTTCTTCAAGGCTGCGAAGAAACAGAGAGAACTCTTGCTTCGGGGTTTCAGGCTGTCCACGATGATTATGAGTTTGACTCTGATCTTTTCGACGTTCTCTACAAAGTACATACCGTGACTCAGGACATAAACACCGTCAATCCGCCAAAGTCGGAGGTCAGTCCCTTGAGATTGCGCGAGAGAATACGGTCAATTCAGTACTACCTTCTCTCTAGAGAGGATTACGACGACACCAGCGGATCAGGAGACCAGCTTCTCAAGGCATGTCGTCTGGGCGTCTGGCTCTACGTCGGTATCATCCAGAACGATTTCTGGGTCTCGCCAATCAGCAAGCGATTAATCTGGCAGTTGAAGTCTTGTCTCCAAATGGAGAGCTTCGGCACTGATTCTACGCACGCTCTGCGTCTGTGGCTCGTTTTCATCGCGGGCTGTCTTGTCCTCGATCCAGCCGAGAAATCATGGTTCGTCTGTTCTCTCGTTCAAGCGGTCTCGCAGCTCTCACTATCGAATTGGTGCGATGCGAAATTGTTTTTGGAGACTTTTGCTTGGGCTGGGAAACTACAGGACAAGTCCGGCCAAGATCTATGGGATGAAGCTATGAGGATGCAAAGGGTCTTACCAGAGTAACACAGCTTTATTGCCCTCACTCGGATACTGCTTGTGGGCCTGAGGTAGGCTGTTACAATACTACCTGAGATTTCACCGATATGTCCTTGAGCTTATCATGTCCTACAATAGTCTGGTATTTATTTAGCGAACGCAGCAAGGAGTTGAATAGTCCAATGTTCGCAGAGTTCAAAGCGCAACGAATCAGCTTCAGACCTATTGACATTCCCTACAAAGGTTGTTTGAAATGGCTGACCCTATCCAGCCACCTACAGGTCAAAGCGTCATTAAGATCGCTTCAGCAATTTCATCCACCCCTCTCCCCACCGCGTCAACGTGCAACATATTAACCTCATCAATAGGTGGCTAGGAAGTGTTTGATGTATTGGGTGACGAGATCCTGGGATAGCTGTGACTTTGCTACGAGGGCGGGAGATAGGGATTCTGCTGCTGTTGTGACGAAGCCACAAGGGCCAGGATTCCCAACATCGCCCAGCTTCGGTAGCGGTACCTTAGATGTACGACTTTGGTCAAAGCTACGACTTGAGTCACCGGACTTGCCCAACGCTCTAATAGGCAACATATTATACTGTATCGTCAAGTATGTTGTACCTCAGATTGTCTTTCCCGACACGATGCACACAGTGATGCTGGGAATTGAAGCTACTGATTGGCCCAGCCTTTACCGAATGCATTCCACAACGAATATTCTTAGAGATGAAATACTTCTTCTAAAGGAAGGTACTTGCCTTGAGGTTCTAACCAAAGAACATTCGGAAATGTGTGTCAAAAACACAAGTAGCGGTGAGACCGCCCTTAACGCGAGCGAAGAATATAGCTATTCAAATGACTGCTTAAGACTTGAAGTAGAAACGTTTGCCGCAGACGTGCTGGCCTTGAGTTTACTTGCCGTTCAACGCAAGTTATTTACTGTATTCGCCTTTACAAGTATCCATGAGATAAGGCATGCTGCGGTGCCGATGGGCTTTCCCGAGACGCCAGCACTATTGTTCTGAAAACCTCTTGATGGAGTGCGTACACACGACATACTAGGGATCTGGCTCTGGATTTATCAGCGATAAGTGGTGAATCAACTACGTGACATGTTCTTCACCGCTGCAATGGGTTCGATCTCCTAATTATTGCCAATCTATTAAGATCTCCTTCTGCTGCGAGAAGTCACTGGATTGAGTCCGCCGAGGCCATACTGTTACGAGCGTGCCCAGCCTTCTACTGGAACGCGCGTCCTTTGAGCGGGCCTAAGGCCCTATCGGGCTTAGCGCTCCCCTTCCTTCTGTACATATAGCCTTCGCACCTCGATAGACCTTGCTCTTTAGCTTTGAATCCTCGTTTACCTCGTTTACCTCGTTGACTTCGGTTTACTCGTACCTCTATGACTTGCTCTAGGCATGGTCCTAACACATACACCTAATCAACATTTAAAGAGAACCCAGCTTATCTCATACAGTCGATTCAACAACGATCACATCAAGTAGCAACCAAGTTCGTTTGGTCCGAAGGGCGAAGATTCAAAGGCACGACGTCTTCATCACTTGGGGGAAGAAGTTGGGCCTGCATCAAGTCGTTACAGTTTTGGCGCACGTCGAACCTGGACACAATTTGAGTTATTGAACTTGATTAGCGGATTAAAAGTTGATAGTGGCTTACTCGAAATCGTGTGCAATTCGTTCTGCGAACGAAGTTGGCAATGCGTCATAAGCTGTCAACACAATTATACATACTGACAGCTCTGAGAGAGACAGCCAAGCTTACCCGATTCGTTAGCTTCGGCGTAAAGCTTCAGTTCTTGCTGAACCTCTTTCTCCTTGTCAATTCTAACCTTTGACAGAATTTGCACTCTGGACGCTCTCTTTCTTCTTACTTTGCCAAACAACAGAAGCCGATTTGAAACGTCAGCTGCTTTCAAAACGCCCTCAAGGAGAAATCCCAATGCGTCGCCATCCTCGATCGATTGATTCGAGCCTTGACCATCGAACGGAAGCATCTATCGTGGATGCCCAGCAATTAGCTCTTACAGTTGGGTGAATTTGTTACTTTTTATATATAAATCTCTCCAACATACTGGATAGGCAGCATCACCAGCAAAGACGACCTTTCCATATATCTAACTTGGTAAAGGGTCATTGATGGATAGATGCTAGCACTTTACATCGTCCGATAAGCTAGAGCCAACCATCAGACCCTCATACCTTGAGTTCTTCTCAGGGGAATCCAAACCGTAGTATTTTCAGGATGTCGGGGTAGAAATGGCTGAATTCCTGAAGCATCATAGTCTTCGGTTCTTCATGTCAATGGTATTAGTCCTTAACTCCTTTGAAGCAAGTTGGTTTGTAAACTAACCTTGCTTTGCGTTGTTCTCTTTTCGCGTGGGATGAATCCCTTCAAAGTTCTGAACCTCGCCACTATTGAAGAGCATCAGTAGTAACATTAGCCACAGCGTTGAAAGTTGTACCCTTGGCAACTATACCAAACGAGATGACGCTCGTTAACCGTATCTGTTGTATCCGCCATAATAGTCGAGCCTTGGACCTTTCACTTGAGCAACTCCTTCAGCGCATCGTCACTTTCCATCTTATCTGGCGCAGAGATGCTGCGTCTTTTCCGTCTAAAGCTAGTCTTAACAGCTCATTGTGCAAATCCACGCGATGTATTGCCATTAATGGCACACCATATCGCTCCGCAGCGTCTCTGAAATTGAGACTTTGGATTTGGTCCAATGTCGTACCCTCAACTGATTCCCACAGCAGCAAAAGCTGGCCACTTCGACGTGGGCTTCCAAATTCGTTGTATGACCACCTAGCTGACAGGGCTAGATGAGCTTTTGGTCTGTGTATGTGGAAGCTGGCCACTTCGACGTGGGCTTCCGTTCGCTGTTCGGCCACATGGTCATCTAGCCATGTGAACTTGTTGTTTGTGAGCATCGCGTCGCGATGCTCGATCTCAATCAACATGTTGATTTGTCTGTTTGATAATCTCTAGGCTCTTCTGTAACTAGTCGAAAGATTCGTAGTCAGCATCACGTACAGATGAATTTCATCGCTGACCATTTCTACATATTAATATCATTAAGAAGTCGCTGATTATGCTGCTGTAGATCATAGATATCATCAACCTAGACATCGTGATTCAATTCAAAATTTCTCAGAATGTTCTATTTGAAGTCAGTATTTTCATATCAAAGCTTTGCTTCAAGATCGATCATCTCAAGAACATACTCATATGCACGAAATTTTCGCGCACGCTAACTAAAACTATTTATATTAGTGTCATTTTCGCGCATGCTAACTAAAACTATTTATATTAGTGTCATTTTTAGCACGCTAAACTCGATACTATCTGTTGCTAATCTTTCTAGATTAGAGTGCGCGAAAACTCAGTTTGCGTGAAAATCTCATGCATACGAGTACTCTCTTGCATTGTTCATAATGTTATCAGAAATGATCTATTCTATGAACTTTTACTTGAATACTTCAGATATACAGTCACATTTGCAAGCCTGACTCAAAATGAGCATATTCGCACTTTTCGATTTTCATAAGATATCATATATAACAACTAAACTTGCAGTTGAGTCTTGAAATGCAAAAAGAAACATCAAAGAGATTGATCAGTCTCGACTTTCAATATTGTTTATCTTTCTTTTGAGATTGTCTTTGAAGGTTTTGACAAACGCTGATGCAAGCGCTAAATATCACAGTTATCTTAATAAAATAGTGAAAATGTCTCGCTGATCAATTCATCATCTGAAAATAGCTTGAAATGATCTTTGATTGATTCTAAGAAACTCATTGATGTACATGTCATATTCATCATGTTTTCAACTCGTGAGCTAGAACAAAAATTTAATATTTATAAATTAGTGAATCATGAACTGATTTTGTCTGCAGAGTTTTCTCAAGAAGCAACAGCTAAGTTAATATAATTTGTCTTACATGATTTTATTCATTAATGATTGAAATCTTGTAAAAGTTTCAAATCATCTTCTTTTTTAATGCTGATGTTTCTTGCTACAGAATTATGAAAGCTCACTTAAGCATGTACTAAGAGTTGAATCTCTACTCATATCATACTAATTTGATGCAAATGAACGATGTGTGATACTGTTTTTAACTGTCATGATGTCAGATCATTAACTCAATTTAGAACATACATCATCAATATCTTAAATAATCTCAATTCATTGAATCTGTTTCACAGTTCAATGAATCAAGTCATAAATCTAGTTATCATCATCTTAATCTAGTTTCAGCAATTCTGTTTCAATTATCTCAGTCATATGCACAAACTTCTGCAATCTTAAATCAATAAAACTATTGTTTAGTCTTGATTCTGCTCAATTCATGTATATAAAAGTTAAACTTTCATTCTTTTCTTTCACTCTTTGTCTTTTGTCTTGTACATTATTTGATGTATTGTTCTGTATCTAGTTCAAGTAATATAATAATCAATTCTTTATATTGATAGAATCTTTAGTTCAGTTTAGTCTTTAACATTATGAAAGATCTACACTTTCTGCAACATTTTCATATGTTGAAATCTCATTTAGTTATTCTTTCACTCAAATGAAGTCATCTTACAATCTTTCAATCAATGATGAGCATGCTGTTGAACAGTTTGCTCAAAGTATGATTGAAAATTCAGTTGAGATCTTTCGTGCAATGCAAGAGCTTCAAAATCAAGTTCAACAACATGATGTCATCATTTCATTCTCATTCATTGTTCTCAATTCTTCAATTTATATAAAATTGAATTCTCAGTCTCTTGTGATAATATTTCAGATCATTGCACAAATCTTGAACAATCAATCTCTTCTTGTTGTTCATTCTTCTGCAAACTTTGTCGCTGTCTTAACTTTCATTAAATTTGAAAAGCTTCTCAACATATTTGAATATGAGAAAGACAAAGATCAATTGAATGTTTGAGAGCAGAATCTGATACAATGCATGAATGTAAATAATGATCACTATTTCTCTCATCGAGTCAAGATCATTTATGTCGAGTCACGACTCATCATAGATAAGAAAACTCACAATCTAATGAATCAATATTAAATCAATGATTTCTGTATCATTTTCATCTTTGCAGATTGATGACATAAGTTACATCATTATTGCAACAATTCTTTTAAGACAGAAGATGTTCATTTATATTTTTGTGAAATTCTGAAGCAAAACATGAATAGCTTTGTTGACTATTACAATCTCTTTTATCAAAAGAAAGAATGTTCTTTGATGAAAGATTTTTCATTGATTGACTGTCTGAAGTGCAATGTTAATTATTTCACTTAAGTCATCATCTTCTTCTGACAAAATTTCAATGAAATTTGATCATTCATCTTTCATCAATGAGTTTAAGCATTCTCTGACATTGATGAAGAGTTTCAGCAGCTTAAGCATCATTAATCTCACTTCATATTCATCATTGTTTCATTCATCAAAGTCAAGAGCATTTCTGCATCAACTATTAATTCTTTGAATTCAAAAATCATCATCTTTGTGACTGTTATTTCAACAGTATCTTCATCTCTTTCTCTTTCATCATTCAATGAGTCAATGAATCTAAGCTTCGTCATTGTCATCATTCAAGATAAGACTTTAATCATTTCTGAGATCAAGAAAATCTGCAACAAGTGAAAGCTGTGTTACTATTGTAAATTGCAACATTCAAGCAAAATCATTAAAGAATGCTCAAATAAAAAGCTCTTCACTTTGTGTATCATGAACATTTACGACAGTGATGTCATCAGTATAAATGAAGAAATCTCGCTGTTCGCAAGAAAAGTTTAGTTTCTGAGCTAAGTCATGCTCAAAAATCTGTATATATATCATCTTGTTTACTAGTCTCAATCTTTTCACTCTCACTTCAATCATATATGTCATGATTCTAGTCTTGTCAGACTCAATCTTCTAGTCTTGTCAGATTTATTCTCGCTTTGTCATCTTGACTAGTCTTTATTGAGTCTAATGTCAACTGAGAAATACACATATGTAATCAGCTTCTTTTCTGTAGCTATCTTTCTTTCTTAGCATTTATTTACTAGTTAAATGACACTCATATGACTCACTCTATGCTGATCTTTAACATTAGATAAATGCTCATCATTTACTATTCTGCTATCGATGAATAAACGATATGAAACAATCTATTCAGTAAGAAAAATTTGCAAGAAATTCTTCAAATTTGCATCATCATTTTAGATTGCAAGAAATTCTTCAATTCTACACTCATTTTCATCATTCTATTCGCAAGAAATTCTTTGAATAAAGCACTTAATTATTATTTGAAATTCACAAGAGATTCTTTAAATTTTCACTCATCAAAAAACATCAATTCAAAACATTAATCTCTCATCTACTCTTATCTCAACAACTTCTATCTTCTCTCATCATGACATGTGACGTCGAGTCAGTTGAGTCTTGAACAACTCATCTGCTTAGAAGCACTGTCAATAGAAGAGTTTCACTTCTACTCATCAATGCTTCAGTCGAAGCTGAGAAAGCTGTTGTCGAGGGATAGGGTACAGGTGCGGTATAGAGAGCTTCGAAATCAACAGGGCGAGCACGAACACATGCGACGGTCGATCTAGTAGATAGGTAGATCTAGGAGGTAGGCTAGATACAGATGACTAGGTGGGTAGATAGATAGGTAGGTAGGTAGGTATGTCTCTATGTCGATGCCTTCGTCTAGGAATGAGGTGAAAAGATGGGTAAAAAGGTGAAGAAGAAAACTCCGCTCGGGAAACCCCTATAAATGGTAGCCAATATTCCCATGAACCTTGAAGGTGCGGCTCAATAGCCCTGCTCGGGAAACCCCTATGAATGGTAGCCTATATCCCCATGGATCCTGAAGGTGCGGCTGAGCCATGCTCGGGAAACCCCTATCAATAGTAGCTAATATCTCCGTGGACCCTAGGTGCGTTCGAATCAATGCTGTTCCATGAGTCATCGAGGAATGAGGCTTCGCCCCACGACATTCTTCCCCCACCCATTTAATGCTCGTCTCTTGAGCATCAATGTGACTCTTCTATGGTACTAGCGAGGCGAAAGCGGAAAGCGAATGACGAAGGCCGAAGTCATGAACATGACTAGCTAGTAGATCGATAGCTAGAGAGCGATATTTCCTGATGCGAAGGCGAAGCTTTGAACATGACGAAAATGAATAGAGCCATCAAGATCTAACCCTAATCATTACGCAGGGTACGCGCTAAAGTTCACTGCGTAATGATTAGAGCAAGCCTCGATCAGATGAGGTAGTAGTCACTAAATCGACGAAAAATTGAGGGCGACGAGATGTAGAGGTGATCGCATGATTGATAGTCAATATTCTCATCAATTCTGAAGGTGCGGCTCAATAGCTTTGCTCGGGAAGCCCCTATCAATAGTAGCCAATGTCCTCATGGATCTTGAAGATGCGGCCGGATGAATGCTGTTTCATGAGCTATCGAGGAGTGAGGCTTCGCCTCATGACATTCTTTTCTCACCCATTTAATGCTCGTCTCTTGAGCATCAATCTGATCCTTGAATGGTACCAGCGAGGCGAAGGTGAAGGCGGAACCGAAATCGAAATCGAAAGCAAAAGCGAAAGGCGAAGGCCGAAGGTATAAAATAAACTAGAGCGAAGACGAAGCTTTGAACATGACTAGCTAGTAGGTCGATAGCTAGAGGGCGAGATATATGAGGGCGACGATGAGATGTAGACAGTCGCATGGTCTTACGAAGTAGTAGGTGAGCTACTCTGCCACTGAATATCCGACTGTACGATCGAATGACGAGATATATGGAGGCGATATATATAGACGGCAAGGTGATTGGGTAGCCGCATGGTCTTACGAGGTAGTAGATGAGCTACTCTGCCACTGAATATTCGGCTGTACGATCGGATGACGAGCTATATGAGGGCGGCGAGGTGTTTTAGGTAGTCGCATGGTCTTACGAAGTAGTAGAATCTACCCTGCCACTGAATATCTGACTGTACAGTCCCTTATTTTCCCTACGGAACTATTTTGTTCCTTACGGAACCATTTTCTTCCTTCTTTCTTACTATTCCTTATTCTTTATATATAACAAAAATGAAAATAAAACCGAGCAATGCTAGGGTTCGAACACTTGACCTTCGCATTTACAGGCCTGGGCTGAATCTATCGAACTCAGGAAGATAGTTTCGCCTTTGACCTTTGAAGAAACCGCTTTAGGGAACGCGGTGATGGGGTAGAGGGGGTCGAAACCGAGGTTTCGGCGGAAAGGCGATATGTGGGCCCGGGGAAGGCGCGTTGCCTTTGGCCCTGCGGCGCGTGTCCTTCTCCGCTGAGCCTATGAAACATGACGTATAAATCCTCCACGGATAAACACGACTTAATAGATGAGCCATGAAGAAGGGTTCTTGCAGATGATCCACGAGGTGAAGAAGTACGCCATGACCCATGCGGGGTGCGAGGTGACCTAGGGAGAGAAACAGAGGCATTTCGAGTAGGTGTTCGGCGAGAATCCCGAGCAGGTGAGTAGCGAGGTGAGCTACGAAATGAGCCATGAGGTGACGGGGAACGCGGCGGGGAAACAGAGAGCCTTTGCATGGGTTTTCGGTGTAAATCCCTAGCATCCCGGGCAGGCGATCGAGTAGGTGAGATAGTCGAGGAAACCGAAGAGGCTGGGGAAAGAGGAGCGATTTGGGTGAAGGATCGCTGCAAATCCCGAGCAGATGACGAGCGAAGAGACGAGCTTGTAGATGACGAAGCCGAAGACCTAGACGAAGATCGAGCGAGAGAAACGATAGACTTCCGAGCTGACAACTGAGCGAATTCCCTAGTATTTCGAACAGGCGAAGCAGACGAGCTAGACGAAGCAGATGAAGCCGAATGAGACCATTCAGGCCAAACAAGCTTTCGAGCCTGCTGTCGAGTCATTTCCCGCTTGCACATTCGATGCATTTCATCCAAATCGTCATCGTCATTGAGTAGCTTCGAATGACCAGTTTCTTCTTGAGCTATCTGTTTAGCTCGAGCTTTCTCTTGAGTCCGAGCTTTCTCTTGATTCAGCTCTTTCTGAACTTGTGCTTCGTTTAGATTCAGCTCTTCAAACATAACCTGCCAATGTTCATGCAATTCAGCCTTTTGCTTCTTCGATAACTTCTCAAGCTGATCGAGCTGAGACTTCAATGCCTGAGCGATTCATCGATCATTCAAATGCAAAGCCTGAAGAATCTGCCTGCGAGCTCTTGAAGACAAGACCATCATCTGACCAAAGATCATCAACGCGTTCATGTTCAGCTCACTCAAGCTCATCGATGCGTTCATATTCAGCTCGCTCAAGCTGTTCATCAATGCGTTCATTGTTGCAGAGGTGAACATGTCGCTTCCTGTTGTTTCGTCACTGCTCTACTCAATATCATGAAAATGATATTCTCACGTTGAGCTTCAATGTCGAGAGATAGAATACAGATGCGATATAAGAAGCTTCGAAATCTACAGAGCAAGCATGAACACATGTGATGATCGATCTAGTAGATAGATAGATCTAGAAGGTAGACTAGATACAGATGACTAGGTGAATAGATAGATAGGTAGATAAATAGGTATGTCTCTATGTCGATGCCTTCGTCTAGAAATGAGGTGAAAAGATGAGTAAAAAGATGAAGAAGAAAACTTCGCTTGAGAAACCTCTACAAATGATAGTCTATATTCTCATGAATTCTGAAGATGCAACTGCGTCATGCTCAAGAAATCTCTATCAATAGTAGCTAATATCTTCGTGAATTCTAGATGCATTTGAATCAATGCTATTTCATGAGTCATCAAGAGATAAGACTTCGTCTTACGACACTGTCACTTCATGAAACATAAACATCAAAGAACAACTGTTTCATTGAGTCAGCAATCAATTCAACGAAGTCATCAATATGCTGAATGAGCTTTGAAGTCAGCAAGACTTGACTCTACAACTCAATAAATACTGACTTCTCATATAAGATGATTACAAAAAAAGAGCAAAACAACTAGAAGTTGCTTTTGATAAAAATGATGAGCTAGAGAAAAAGATCAGTCAGCTACAAGGCGAGCAATTGAACTTCAAAGCGAAACAACGTCAAGCTGATCGATTTATGCCTCGTCAAGATACTCAGTCAGCTGAGCAATGAGTCAATCATGAAGAAGCTTCTACAATTTCAGTTTCAATTTGTTGCTCTGAAGTTGAATGAAGCTCAACTTTTGAAGCTCACTCTCAACGAGAATCTTCTACTCTATCTGATAATGAGAATAATCATCACAAGTTCATCAAGCTTTCAAACTCACTCATTTTCATCGAAACAGATGACTCTATTTGAGAGACATGAAACATCAAAATAGCTAACAAGCTCAATGTCAACGTGAATCATTATTCTACTGAAAAGATTCATATTGTCTATGTGATTTTCAGGCTAGAAGACGATGCTGATCAGCAAATTTATGCAAAGCATCATGTTGATGCTTTCTCACTCTATCAATTACTATCAAAGCTACTGAAACATCTGAAAGAAATTTACGAAGATCAGAATCTGATTCAAAAGTGTCATTGCAAATACATTGCTCTGAAGCAGCTCAACAAGCTCTTCAGCTCTTTCTATTCAGAATTCACTAGAATATTCAGCTTTCTGAACTACGACAATATCACTCTGATGAATGACATTCAGAATAAAATCAACAATCATCTTCAGAATGTGTTATCAGTTTGTCTCATAAAGTTTAGCTCACTTGATAAGCTTAAAATCTTTCTTCAAGATGTGAATAACAAACAACAAGTCAATTATCAGCTACGTGATGAGCAGCGAACAGTCAAATTGATAGCAGCTTCGAAAAAACATTTTGTTTCTTCATCAACATCAGCTTCAGTCTCAATTACTAGCTATGTTCAACTTATTACTTTTTTCACTCTTGAATCTGAATGATCAAGAATGTCAATCATCTGCTTCAACTGCAAAGTATTGAATCATTTTTCAAAGAATTGCTCTCAGCTAAAGACTAGTACTTCAACATCTTGTGCATTTATCTCTTGTCTCAATGAGATCATCATGTCAAAAGAAGAGAAGAAATTATTTACAGAGAAATCAAAGAATAAGGCAAAAAACTAGTGACTTTCATTAAAGACACGATGAAAGATGTGTTAATTTCTTCAACAATGAGCAGTTCAAATAATCTTTTTGCTTCAAAATCTTTGATTACTGAATGTATACTATTTAGCAATGAAATTAGTTACTCATTAAGATTATTGATTAACACTGAAGTAGCTGACTATTCATTCATTGATGAATTAATCGCGCAGAATGTTTGTGATCATTTGCAAATCAAATTTTTATCTTTAATCAAGCTCAAATCAATAAGAAAATTCAATGATCATTATGCAAAAAAGCTCATTACTCATGCAATTTATTCAAATCTAACTGTTCAAGATCATATAAAACGTTTCATTTTTATGCTGATCACTCGATTAAATCAACTGTCAGAATCATGTTTAAATGATACAATCAATGAAGATCAGAGTTGAAAGTGCTTGATCTTTAAAGATAGCTATAACTGAATATTAAGAATATAAAAGAAGATTGATACAAAAACTTTTATTTATATAATGTTCAAAGACTGCGCTAGACTTGAAAGAAATATGTTTATGACATGAGAAGAATGTGATGTAGATGAACAAGATGTTGTTGAAAGAAAAGAATGTTGAAAAAGAAAAAAGAAGTTGAGTTATATCTGAGTCAAATCTGAATCAGATCTAGATCAGATCTTGACTAGATCATTGACTAGCTTTAATTAATATACAAAGTACTCGCTAGCATGCATTGTGAATTGATTAAATCTTCAGCCTTGTTCATTCTTATCAATTTTGATATGCTTGTAACATTACTTCTTTCTTCAAAAATTCATGTTTGCATGAATGTAGTTCATTTGCTCACTTTTGTTGATAGTTATTTCAATATTTAACGCGATTTGTTTAAATATAGCTTATGAAATTCGTTCAAAACTTTCTCTGAGTCATTGAATTTTCCTTTATCAATATAGTATCATTCGTTGTCTTTATCTAGATCTTTTCATTTGACTTTGTACTGTATTCAATCTTGATAACATCTGAAGTTCAATATATCATCTATCTTTCAATGTTCATTGTCTTCAATAGTGATTGATCTGAGTGATTCTGAATGCTGTTTTGATAGAGAATCTTCTGAATATGATCATAGTAGCTTCAAGCTGAACATCAAATGCAGATACTTCATGCTGACTGATAAACGAAGATGATAGAAAATACTCACTTTGACAGTGATTTGATAAAGATCTAGCTGTTTGTCTTTCAAATTCTTGCAGAGACGTGTTGTCTTGACGTTTCTGAAAGATAGTCAAACTCAGTCATTTACTTCATATGTGATGTTTCATCTATGTTTATTGATTTGAACTTCGATGATCAGCTTCGTCTTTTTCAATTATTGACAATCAAAGTTCAGTAGCTTTTTCATTTGAATGATAATATCATCTGCTTTTCTAGCTTCAAGTCGTTCACAAGTTGTTTCGTAATCAGTTGTATCTGAATTGAAACTCATTCAAAATTGAAATTCTTTATTGAAGTAAAAGAGAATCATTGAAGTGATTGAGAAGATATTGAAATTGTCGCTGAATTTCATCATAGATATTCATTTGACTCAGTCATTCTGCATGTAATTGCAGTAAATTCTAAGTTCGCGTTCAACGTCTTGATTGACTCATTTTGATTGATCATTGATCTCAAAATGATAGACTGTGAATAAACTAGCTGTGATTCTCAGTCGCTTGCAAAGACTTTTTCACATAGTTGATATGAATTGAGAGTCTCTGTTTGAAACAATAGAACTGAATAGATCATGCAGTCAATAAACGTTTCATAGCATGATTCAAATCATTTCTTCGACTGAGATGTCATTGTCTCTTTAATGACAGAAAACATAGTGACGTTTTTTGATGAAATGACATATAATTGTGCAAATGATGTTATAGTCTTCTGACAAAGATAGTTCAATGATGAAGTTCATAGCTATATTTTTTCAGCGTTTCTGTGAAATCGAAAGAGAATGATGAAGTTCATTGATGCTATTTCTAGAGACTTTGCTTCGCTGATAAGCATGACAGTTTTGAATGTATCATTGAATAGTAGCTTGATGATTTGATCAATAGTAGAAACGCTGAACTAGATCAATGATTCTTTTATTGTCAAAGTGAGAGATTGAAGATTGATCATGCACTTTCTGTAGTAATTTCATATGCATGTTCTCAGAAACTCACAGTAGATCTTTTCTAAATAGAACGTCGTCAATGATTTTGCAGTTTTTCAATTTAGTGATATGAAATTTGAGCTTGTTTTCATTCATAGCTTGTCTATATTCGCTGCAGAGCTTATCTATTTGATTGATCATTCATACTCATTAATAGAGATTTGCTTTCGATTCAATAAATAGAACATCAACTTTATTGAAAGTCAGAATAGTCTGAAAACAATTCTTAAGACGCTGAGCTGATTCAGAAACATTCACTAAAGACATTCTGATTAAAGCATCAACTTTAGTGTTTGTTTTACCTGATTTAAAGATGATCTGAAAGTTGAACTTTGATAGAATGTTCAGATAGTTGACTTGTAATTGACTCAACTGTTTGTTTTTCATGAAGATCTTTAAAGTCTGATGATTGATGAACATCTGAATGAATAGTTCAATGCATTTCAGCTTGAGTTATCAATGTTTGAAACATTAAATAATGACTAGCAATTTCTTGTCATAGATGTGATAATTGATTTCAGCGAGAATCATGCTTTTGCTGTAGAAGATCATCGAATGAAAAACTTTCTCATCATCATACTGAGATAGTATTTCATCTTTTACATAGTTTGAAGCATCAATCTTCAGAATAGCTTGTCGTTTGAGATTGAAATGACGAAGTACTGAAGTTGAGCTGACTTATTTCTTTAAATTATCAAAGACTTGAACACAGATCTCATTTCAAACAAAAGATGTATTCTTTCTAGTCAGCTGAGTGAATGATTTGACTAACTTCAAGAAGTTCTTAATGAAACAACGATAGAAGTTAACAAATCTCACGAAGCTCTGAATTTCTTTTAGATTGATCAAAGTAGTTCAGCTGACTATGACTGTCACTTTGCTAAGATTCATACGAAGATCTAGTTCTGATACGATGATTTCTAGAAAGACAGTCTCTTCTACATTGAATTTGCACTTTCAAATATTCATTTGCAGTTCAGCTTCACGTAGTCAACTTAATACTAGTTTGACGTGATTTCTATGTTTCTTTCTCGTTTTGCTATAAATGAGAATGTCATTTAGATAGACTTGACAAAAGTCGTTCAGAAAGTCTCATAGCACATCATTTATATATTGCTGAAAGAAGATCAATTCATTAGTCAGTTTGAATGATAACATCTTGTATTTATATGCTTCTAAAGCAGCGATAAAAATGATGTAATTCTTGCTATCAAAATGCATTTGTAGTTTGTTGAATGCTGATATAATGTTCAATCTAGTCAGATGCTTACAATTCACTATTTTATCAATGATTTCATTTATCAGCGATAAAGAATATCTATTTCTTTTGAAAATGACATTTAGCTTTTGATAGTTCACGCAGAATCAAAGATCTTCATTTGCTTTGAGAATGAATAAAACAGAAAAGAAATAGAAGATATGACTAAAAGTGATGAATTTCTTTGACAGATTCTCATTTAAGTACTTCTTTACTTTCAGAAGTTTAACAGAAAACATTTGATAAACTTGACAGCAAGAAAGCATTGAATCATTGATGAGCTCAATTTTATGATCATAGAAACGATGAAAGAATAGTTTATTCAATTGAACTCAATCAAAAACATCTAGAAACTCATGATATTTTGATGACAGCTTCGCTTTAATATCTTTCAAATTCTGAGTCATTTCATTGATTAAAGAGACGTTTAAAACGTTTAAATCGCACTGAGTATTGTACGCGATTTCTTTATTGATGTTCATCATGAATAAAGCAAAGACTTTGATCTTGTTCTTCTTTGAATAATTTAACAATGTTTTAAACAAAGCAATGTTTATGCTTTGAATTAACAATGACTTTTTCTGAGCAGTGATTGAAATGAGTCATTTGAGCATCATAGAAATCTTAGTCTGAGTGATTGAAGAGAACAAAGATAATCATGATCAACTTGAGTGTTTTGAATTGAGAGAAATTGAAAAAACAGAAATAGAAGTATTCAATTGATTCAAAAAAACAATGACGTCATTTTGCATATTCAGTAATATTTCGTTTTTATTCATTCAGAGCTTACTCAATATGACTTCATGATGATTGATATCAGCTATCAACATTGATACAGTCAATTTCTTATGACTTTCAATGATGAAATTAGATAGAATTTTATGAGTGATGATTTTCTTAAATATATTTTCATCATAATCTTTTATTAACTTCTCTTTTGTCAGTGATATAAATTGAATTCTCAGTTTCTCGCATACTTTATTGACTAGATTAGAATGTATGATTATGTAAATGACTGAATCACTGTCTATTAGAAGATGAAGATTGAAAGATTGATTCTGAAAGATGAAATGAGCATCAATTAGAAACGACTTTTCAAAGTAATTCTCTTTCAATAGAATTTCATCTAGTTTGCATAAAGATATAACTTTTATCTCTTTGATGATTTTTGAAGAGATGACTAGTTTTTTGAATCGAAATTCGAATTGAAATCAAAGCAATTATATTCATTGTTCACTGCATTAATTCTAGTGAGTCGATCAAGACACTCTTTAGAACTATGATCTGATTTATGACATATGAAACAGCTTTCAAATAAAATGTCTGCTTCTTTGACGTTAGTTAAAATCGCGTCACACGACTTTGACTGATTAGACTTCAAATGATTGACTGACTGAGTGACAACAGTTACTTTATGAAAGATAGTCTTTGAAAGATCATCAATGCGTTTGAGCTTGTTCTTGATTTCTTGAATGACTCGCTGATCATTATTTAAACAAATCAGATAGAAATAAATTTCTTTTAGAAAATCAGATTGAACTAGTTGATTTACTCAAATGAATTGAAGACGAGAGTTGATTTTATCTTTCAGATCAACGATCAGTTGCTTTTCGTGATAGTCTAGATAGAAAGATAAATGTTGAAACTAAGTATAAAATTCACTGAATTTCTTGAATTCTTGAATCAAGTTGTAGTATTTTCTACGAAAGTTGACTTTCTTATTCAAATCATCAAACAACTGAGCTAACTCTTTCAAAAGATCTTCGATGATTCTATAAAGATTGACACAGTCACGTTCACGTTTAGCTTGAGTGATCTCAGCTGCGTCATTGAATAATCTAGAATGTATATAGCTCAATTTGACTCATTCATTAGAAAAAAGATTGACGTTAATCTTTAGTTTATTCTGAATTTTTCTGTATCAATTCTTTCAAGTAAAATTCTTTTCATCAGTAAACAGCGAAGAATCAGGTATTTTTTGAGATCTAGAACGCTTAGAGTAGATATTCAATGACTGATCAAGTGTTGATTAAGTCGCTCATAAGAACAAACAGCAGTTGAGCTGTGTCGTTGCGAACAATCACGTACGATATATCGCTATTCATTTCTCAAATCGACATATAGTCTCATAGAATTCTTGAGAAGGTTTAATCGTTGAATTGGTCTGATTCGCGTAGTGTGTACGGGAAAAAGCCTCGAAAGAAGAGGCATAAAGATGAGCGACGAGTCAAGACAGTCGTTGAGTAATTTAATTATATTAGGTTCGATTTCTAACAGCGCTGGTACAATGATGTTGTGGTTTTCTTTCTCTTTCAAGATCAAGCGATAACGTCACTTGTTTCTGATACCTGACGTACTTCGTATCAATCTCTAGATCGCGTAGTTTCTTTTACGAACGCTAAAAGAAATCTTGTTCTTGGGCGGCAGAGTCTCAGTACTCACCATCGTCAGATCTGACTTCGCCTTTCATTCCTTTGGAACGTTGAGTTGAAAATCATACGTCGTAAGGAAATAAGCTAAACCCAAGAGTATTTCTTGCTTTGCAAAGTGCCGCCCTGAACAGAAGGGAATGAAGATTCCCGAGAGTTCTTTGGTCGAGAATCGTGGTTCTTCTGCTGGCTGCACACATCTGTTTACGTCGTCTTTGATCGAAGTCAACGGCGCATGCTCTTGCGATGTAGGCACTGCCTTCTTCAGAGGCTCGCTACTAGAATCGTTTGAGTGTACCAGAAATCTTTCAGCCCAGAACTCATCAATCGAGTGAGAATCATCGTTGATACCCGTATTTCATACGTTTAGATTCATGTGAGACGTATAACTAGATATCATGATGGTCTGATTCTGACGCAATGTATAGTTTTCGAGCTGAAAGTCGACGCTCTGAACGCTGCGCAAACTAAACAACGACAGACGAAGGCGAAGTATCTCTGCATACACTGACTGAAGAAGTGGTTGACGATCGAGTTGTGAGTAGTCAAAACGTAGATCAGCAGAAGTGTTGAATCAGATCGTACTAGAGATCTCGCTTCGAAGATGTGAGAGCAGATATGAAGTCTCGCACAGCTTTGATTAAACATCACAACAAGGCTGGAATGATATTGCTATTTGTGCTGGGTTGAGACATTAGCAAGACTTTTATGTCGTATAAAATACAGACTTATGCTCATATAGCACTCAAATCAAGCACGTCTATAGCATCATCGATAAAGGTCTCGAGCTTCGAGTAAAACTTCCTTCTAGCTCTGACGAATCGTGTGCTCAGAAGAGGTTCGAATTCAGCATCACTGTTTGACTTTTCTGTTTTGAAGTGCTCTCTAGCATGTCTGTTTCATTTTCGCATGACTTTCATGCATTTGTCTCGCGCCTTTCAGAATTTCAGGCTAAGTCATCTTGAATACTCTTTGCATAAAGAAACGACTTCTTTGTCAGAAATAAGATTCAGCTTGACTGAAGATTATCGGCAAGCGAAGATGACTAGTCGACTTAGCTCGACCAATGTCGACCGCTAGAGAACAAGAAGATTAAGCAGAGAAAAGAGAATAAATAGATCGTTTTCTCTTCTGTTTTTCTCATCATCTCTTTCTGTTTCTTCATTTCTTAGAATTCAGTCAGAAACGCGCTTTTGCATCTGCTATTCACTTTGCTATTCACTTTGCTATTCACTTTGCTATTCGCTTTGCTATTCACTTTGCTATTCACTTTGCTATTCACTTTGCTATCACTTTGCTATTCACTTTGTCATTCACACTGCTACTCACTGCTGTTACTGCTATTCATTGCTGTCATCGCTATTCACTGCTGTCATCACTATTCACTGCTGTCACTGCTATTTCATTTGCTTCACTACTGTCATCACTGTCGATGATTGCTTCTACTTGTTATCAGAGTCACGTCAACGTCGACATCACTGTCGCTGTCAGCAAAAAACAAAGTTGTCATTGCTTCTTCTTTCTTCATATGTCTTGCTCTTGCTCATCTGCAGCATCATCATCATTCTCGTCAAGTTCATCTGTCTCTTCAAGTCTTTTCTCTTCAAGTGTTTTCTTGAAAAGAATCAACTTAAAACAAATTGTCAAAACATCAATTACTTTCATTATGTAACAAAGAATTAAAGATGTTCATTAAGTGAATATGAAACATAAGCTGAAACAGAAGCTTCAATGATTAAAAGCTCAGAATACAATGTTGAATCAGTTAAGAAATAATTCAATGATAAAAAATATTATCAATCAAATGTCAAATGCTATTCTTTTAAATGATTCTTGCATTCAAACAATGATATCTTGCTATCTTTTTATTAATATCACTCAACTAACTTTCATCTTCAAAAATAAATTTTAAGCTGTTAATATCTTTAAGCTGATCAATGATCATATATTAAATTTAATCAATAAACAAGATTTGTGATTATCATTAGACTGATCATCAAGTTGAGTATTGAGTTGACATTTTGAACTCAAATCGATCTCGAATTGAGTTGCTCACATTTTCAACTCGATTTAAGTTAAATTGAGCATATTTTCAACTTGATTCAACGCGACTCAAGTAGCAGTCAACATCAGAAAATCTCGTCGAATATTTAATCACGTAATTAGTTGATAAATTAAATGATTTATCATTTTGATCGATCTCTCTTCTTATAAGATCACTTTGACGTGATTAGCTGCAAGCGCATGCCTAATAGCTTAAATGACATCGTTTATCACATTGACACAAATCATCAAAATAACATGAATCATCAAAATGACATGAATCATCAAAATGACATGAATCATCAAAACGACATGAATCATCAAAATGACATGAATGATACTGCTGACAATGATTATTCTTATTCTATATGCTCAGTTCTATATGCTCAATTCTATATGTTCAAGCGTATGTAAAAGCAAAGTATTAAATCAATGAATTTATTATTTAACTAGTTATCTAACTATTTATTTAAACGAATTGTTAACTATGTAGAGTGCTTGATAGAGAAACATGAAGAATGCTTGGTAGAAAAACATGAAGAATGCTTGATAGGAAAATATGAAGAGTGCTTGGTAGAAAAACATGAAGAGTGCTTGATAGAGAAACATGAAGAGTGCTTGGTAGAAAAACATGAAGAGTGCTTGATAGAGAAACATGAAGAGTGCTTGGTAGAAAAACATGAAGAGTGCTTGGTAGAAAATCATGAAAGAAGTCATGTAGAAAGCATTGTTCAATTCATGTTATGCGCTCAATCAACGAGTAATTTGAAGCATGTAGAAAGTTTGATAGAGTGTTTGATAGAAAGCTCGATCAAAAGCTCGATCGAAAGCTCAGTAGAAAGCTCACTAGAAAGATCAGTAGTAGAAAGCTCGATCAAAAGCTCAGTAGAAAGCTCACTAGAAAGCTCGATCGAAAGCTCACTAGAAAGCTCACTAGAAAGGTCAGTAGTAGAAAGTTCAATCGAAAGCTCAGTAGAAAGCTCACTAGAAAGCTCGATTGAAAGCTCAGTAGAAAGCTCAGTAGTAGAAAGCTCAGTAGAAAGCTCAGTAGAAAGCTCAGTAGAAAGCTCAGTAGAAAGCTCAGTAGAAAGCTCGATCAAAAGATCAGTAGAAAGATCAGTAGAAAGATCAGTAGAAAGATCAGTAAAAAGATCAGTAGAAAGCTTGATCAAAAGATCAGTAGAAAGATCAGTAGAAAGATCAGTAGAAAGATCAGTAGAAAGCTCGATCAAAAGATCAGTAGAAAGCTTGGTTGAAAGATCAGTAAAAAGATTGATAGAAAGATCAGCAGAAAGATCAGTAGAAAGTTTGATATTGAGTCATGAAGAGTGCATTCTATTGAGTCAGTTAGCATTATTTCGTACGAAATAGAAAGTAGAAACTGTTCTACGAAGAAAGAAAGAAGTGAGAAGAAGTAAATACTCTGAATCTTCTGAATTTTCTAGCGTCAACCTTCGACTGAGAGCGAAGATTACTAATCACAGAGGTAACAGTACTGTTTTCAAGTCATGTAGAAAGCATTGTTTGAAGCACTGTTTGACGTGTTTTATGCATTCAATCAACGCGTTTGATAGAGCGTTTGATAGAGAGTTTGATAGAGCGTTTGATAGAACGTTTGATAGGAAATTTGATAGAGCGTTTGATAGAGAGATTGATAGAACGAGTAGATGAAGCAAGTAGATGAGCGAGTAGATGAGCGAGTAGATGAGCGAGTAGAGTAATGAGCATGTAGAGTGATGAGTAGAATGATGAGTATGTAGAATGACGAGTAGAATGATGAGTATGTAGAATGACGAGTAGAGTGATGAGTATGTAGAATGGCGAGTAGAATGATGAGTATGTAGAATGACGAGTAGAGTGATGAGTATGTAAAATGATGAGTAGAATGATGAGTATGTAGAGTGACGAGTAGAATGATGAGTATGTAGAGTGACGAGTAGAGTGATGAGTATGTAGAATGGCGAGTAGAGTGATGAGTATGTAGAATGATGAGTAGAATGATGAGTATGTAGAGTGACGAGTAGAGTGATGAGCATGTAGAGTGACGAGTAGAATGATGAGTATGTAGATAGACGAGCATGTAGAATGCGAAGAACGAAGATGTTGTCAAACTGTCTAATGATGCTGTTAGTCATCTAATTATCTATACGCAAAGGTAAATGATTCAATTTACCAGCTATTAGATCTAAGTACAAGATTAATGACGTAATTAAGTGATGTTTGATTGAACTCTTTGATCTAATCAGCTGTCAACGATGTCAACGATGTCAACGTGATGATTAGCTGCGTGTGATTGACTAATTAGCACTCAAGAATTTGTTGATGAAGTCAACTCAACTCGACTCGTCAAGAACTTGAGCTTGACGTCAAGAAAGCTAAGAATAGAAACATAAAACAACATGTTCGCTTGTTGTTTTCTTGCAATAAATTGCATTATTTTTTCGCATTATTCATTGTTCTATATATTATCTTCAAGCTATTCATCATTACTGTTGTCACGTTGCAAATACAAATCATTCTACAATATAACAGAATATTTAGTTCACTGACAACTTTCAATCTGTTCAATTAAAGATTTATGAAACTTTCACATTATTTTGAAAAAAAGAAGATTAAACAAGAAGTGATGAATAAAATTCACCAGAATTTCTCACAGCTCAAGATAAGAAAGAATAGTGAGTATGTTCAATGAACTTTGAATACAGATGACTTTTTTCTACAATGATGATCTCAAATCTTTGTTGTTGAAAGTATTCAAAACAAGATTCAAAAAAAGATAGTTAATTTGCTCTGATTCAAAAAAGTTAAAGATGATAAGCAATTTAATATATGAAATCACTTTATACAGTTGACTTTGATAGTTGAAGAATTGCTCAAAATCTCATGCACAATCTGCAATAAAATTATGAATCATTCTACAGCTTTTGATAGCTTTAGCATGTCTGCTATGAAAAAGCATCTTGAATCAAACTTTTGCACAGCGACAAAGCGAAAATGCAAACACTTGCAATCATAAATTGAACTGACTTTTGAATGAGTAAGTCATATCTGATAATGCAAATTAATAATGCAAAATTAACAAACTATTAGAAGAAAAGTTATATCAAGTTAATCTTTGTCTTCAATCAAGAAAATTGAAAAGATCAATTATGCAAGATCTTTGTTGACTTGAATCTACTTTTTCAAATCGTTGATAACAAGTAATTTCGAAAGCTGCTATATATGTTTCGTTCAGATTTGCAGATTGTGCATTGCATAAAAATGACAACTATGATTCTTTCTCACTATAAGAATATTTATAATCAGATCAGAATGAATCTTAAAGAATCACAACATGTTTTTATTGCTTTGAACGTGTGATCTAGTTCTCAAAGAGTAATGTACTTGAGAGTGTTGATATATTGAGTCAATGTCAAATTTCAGTTTTATGAACATTTTATTGAATTTACATCTCTCAATATTGAGCATATTGATTGTCAATTAATAATGAAGCTAATGAAAATTCTGAAGAACTACGTTATTAAAAACAAGCTTTTCAAGATTGTTATTAATAATGTGAGCAATAATAGTATCTTGAAAGAGAAACTTGAAAAAATCATGAGTCATTGCAAGTTTCAATGAGATAGAATACAGAATTTCATTAATTGCTTGATTCACATCATCAATCTTATGACTTAAGATTTTATTTAAGCTCTTGAATTGAAAATAATAACTGATAATATTATTGCTCAATTAAAGAATTGTTAAAGATCTGTTTAAAGCGAGTCAGATAGAGATGTCATTTAACTAGAAGATAAATGCTAAGAAAGAAAGATAGCTACAGAAAAGAAGCTGACTACATATGTGTGTTTCTCAGTCAACGCTAGACTCAATAAAGACTAGTTAAGATGACGAAGCGAGAATAAATCTGACAAGGCTAAAAGACTGAGTCTGACAAGACTAGAATCATGACAAGAATGAGCAAGTGCAAGATATTGAGACAAGCAGAGAATTATCTGTTGTGATCAAAAAGATATTGCTTCAAATAATAATAATAATAATAATAAATTCATACATTTTTGTGACATTGATTAGATCAACTCATGAAGAACTCTATGCTATGTATGTTGAGTGAACAAAACTCTCTGAGATAGAAAATCACTCGCTATCTATACAACTGCTTCACGCAGTTGAAACAACAAGATCAAGACTATGTATCAAATTTATTCATGTTGATTGCATGTTAGAGAATGAATGTTCTAGTCACTTTAAATTGCTTCAGAAGCTTCGTTTTCATCATTATTCTCGCTGCTGCTCTGAGATCTTTCATGATCGCGACGATTATTCGATAGTTCAAAAAGTCAACATTACGTAGCATTCTCAATCGCAGATGCGTTCAGTTTGAGCAGTGCATGAGTACATGCTTTGCTGTCTGATGACTTTATTTGCAGTTGCATCGCGAACTATTTATGCTCAAAACGTTTCTCAAGTGCAAATAAACATTAAGATTTATGCGTTCAATTCTGATGTAAGTTGCAAGAATGCTTTCAATCTTCTGAAGATCATTATGCATCTTTATCATTTTGTTGAATAGATGAGATCTTTGTGCTGAAGTTACATTGACATCTGCAATGCATTTCTTGTATTTTTCTCATCATTGCTTTCATTGATCTTTGTGATATAACACTATTGCGATGCTATCGCTTATTGAGATCATTGTAAAGAGATCAAATCATCTGCATTTAGACTGCATTCTTGTGCTTTCTTGAATAACTATGTTCAGAAGCACTATTTTCTTGATGACAGAAAAGTGAGAAGTGAGATGATTAATTTTCGTCAGTCAAATGCATATGAGTTTGCATGCTTGTCTAGTCTCTTGCATTCTGTCGTTGACTTAACTGCGTAATGTGACTTTATTCTGCAGCATGTTCAGATAAACATGCAGCGAACTTATGTACATTTCGATCTCTAGTGTTTCAATGCTTACTCTTTTGAACACTTTCACAACGTGATGTAAAGTCTGATTCTGCAAAGTTTCTAGTCTGCATTTCTTGTCTGACAATTCTTTCTCTTTATCACACTGATGTCAAACTGATGCTTTGAATGCAATTTCTGATCTCACTACAGCTGAGTACACTTGTCTCACTTTCGTGAAGATTGTCTCTCATATGAAGACTTTTAAATGACTAAGTGCAAGCATTCTTGTGACGTGACTTGCTTCTATCTATCAAAGATGCGCGTCTCATTGCAGTTTCATGTTCAGTTGAATCTCTAGAACTCGCACGTCTGACTTTGACTTAATCACTGAGCTTTCTATTTGTATGCTAGCTGTCATGTTGAATTTTCTTGAGTTTCTAGTAAAATGTGTGAACTCATATTTTTTGAGTGCAAACGTTGTGTCATGAGTTCAAACTCACTTCATGCAAACGTCGTGTGTCTTGCTCAGTATTTTGCAAATTTCTTCAATGAATCTGTTGTATGCTAGAATGTTGATGTTATTTATGAAGTTGAGCACTTCAATTTTAATTCTCAGTACTTTGCATTTTTTAATTAAACTTGCGTTGAAAAATAGAAAGAGAATCGATGAAATGAAAGATTCTTAAGATATGTCTGCGTTTATCTCGCGCATAGTGCTCATTTGCTCGTCAAATATCAATGATGTTTTTCTGTTCTTTAGAAAGCTGCGTGCTCATTCAACTATGTAGCTCAATGTTCTTCTCATTTTCAGCATATGCAGCAGTCTGATATGCAAGACTTGATCAAACGCTTTGATGACATCTAAACTTAGCATGAAGATTACGTACTTGATTTTGCAATCTTACACAATGTGAACTTAATCTACTAGTAGATTTAACATCAAGATCATGAATCGCTTGCGTCTTATTCTCATTTGAGCATTCAAAAGCATGTGATGAGTCTCAGTTATATCACTCAGTCTTTTGATCATAATTGACTTTAAAGCTTTGCTCATGATATCAAGCAAAGCAATAAGTCGATATGTTTTCAAGTCAATGTAATTACTTTTCTTTAATTTGCATAGCATTATTGTTTGAGTCTTTTTGAACTGCTTCAAATGATATTTGTGTGTCATGCATGCATTGAATAAACTCGTCAGCACTGAGATCAGTTCTGTGAGATCTGCTTGAAGTGCTTTGTTTGAAATTTCAGAAACGTCTGATGCTTTGTTCACTTTTACTTGTCTGATTGCACACTTCATCTCGTTCTTTGAGATGCGTAAATTTGATGATACTGTCAAAAATATGAATGAATCTGAAATGTTATTGACATCTGCTTGTGAGAATGAAGAAAAGAATTTTTCTTGCAGCATCACAATTTTTTCTTCAAACGTTGTTATCATGTGATCAATATCATCTTGTTTCAGTGACAAAAACTGAGAAAGCTTTTTAAATAGTTGACTTTCGATTCTAGCTCATTTTGCAAAGCATCATATTGATTTCAATGCGTTGCTTAGCTCATGCATCTGTGATCTGAAGTGTGCACATTTTGTTTGTCTGATGATCTTGTTTTTATGATCATTATGTTTCAGATATTCATTTCATGCCTCTAATGTGCCTTGTGTTTTTCATATGATTCGCAGTCATCTTGATTTTGTTACTACTTCAAAGCAGCTTTTGTTAAAGATCAGCATAGAGCGAGTCATATGAGTGTAATGTAACAAGTATATAAATGCTAAGAAAGAAAAGTATTTAAAAGAGAAGAGTTGACTATTTATATGACTCAGAAGAATATAAGCTAACTCTGAATAAAGTTGACTTCGAAACAAGTCTATGTTCTAGCGATGAGCAATCGACGATAGTTCTTAGAATAGTCATCAACATAGTCATCAACATAGTCATCAATGAAGATGCGTAGCTAGAATCGTAACATTACTCTCTCTCTTCAATGATTCATGTTTGCATGAATGTATTTTCTTAGTCTTGTGTAGAATCGAAATGTCTATTGTAGCAAACTTACTATGCAAGATAGAAGTATCATTGAAGCAGACTCACTAGTTGCATACGAACGAGTTGACAGATTGATTCACTGATAGATAGAATGATGAGAAGGTAAATCATTGCATTGACGAAGTGTCATTGTAGCAGACTCACTAGTTGCACATGAATGAGTAGACGAATCGATTCATTGATGAGTAGAACGATGAGAGCGAATAAATCATTGCATTGACAATGTTATTGAAGCAGACTCACTGATTGACTTGCTCATCAAAGAGATTGACTTTGAGCTCGTCATTGTAGCAGACTCACTAGTTGCACATGAATGTATGATCAGATTCACTGATGAGTAGAACAATGAGAGCAAGTAGATCATTGCATTGAGAATAGATGTCATTGAAGCAGACTTACTAGTTGCATGTGAACTGATAGACGAATTGATTCACTGATAGATAGAGCGATGAGAAGATCATTGCATTAACGATGTCATTGAAGCAGACTCACTGAGAGTTTGCTTCTCGAGATAGAGACTTCGCGCAGTTCTATGACTGATCTCGTTTGATTGTTCAACAAATTCGAAGAATTTCTTGCGAATCTGAATGAACGATTAATTCGCTGATCTTTGACCTAGTTGAATGATTTCAATCGTTTGTTTATACTCGCTGATCAGCGTACAAGTTCAAATCTTTTGTTTATTCTCGCTGAGTCAGCTTACGAGAAAGAAGAGTGAGTGTCTGCACGATCACGAGTCAACTAAATCAAAGTCAATAGTCGTGTGAATTGAGCAGAGCAAGTCAATGCAGATTATTTCTCTTTGTCTGTAACGAAGAAGCATTTATATAATGTTAGAGATCAGCATAGAGCGAGTCATATGAGTGTAATGTAACGAGTATATAAATGCTAAGAAAGAAAAGTATCTAGAAGAGAAGAATCAACTATCTATATGACTCAGAAGAACATAAGTTAACTCTAAATAAAGTTGACTTTGAAACAAGTTTATGCTCTAGCGACGAGCGATCAACGATAGTTCTCAGAATAATCATCAACATAGTCATCAACATAGTCATTAATGAAGATGCGTAGCTAGAATCATAACAGCTTTGATTTCAGAAGTTTCTTGCTCAATTTGACAATTTTGCTCAGAGAGTAAACTTCTCAATGATCTCTTGTAGTATTCTGATGATCTCTGTCGCTTTGTCATTCATCTCAGCTTTGCTGTTCAGAGAGCAATCTGACAAAAGATATATTCACAGATAAGCACTCAGTGCTTCTGTGTTCATTTTTTTTCAGAGTCAACAAGTCAAAAGCTGCACTGAGATTGTTTGTAAATTTAGCTCTGTGACAATCGAAAGATGATTTGATTTCTGATGTAAATCAATTCATACTTTGCACTTGCATGTCATAAACTGTATTTTCTCGCTGCTAAAGTTTAAATCTATCATTGTAAACTGATTGTGAATCTTGTGAGTGATTATGTCTGATTTCAGCAATAGTTTCAGTCTTGCATTTGTAATGACGTTTAGTAGAGTATCAGTCATTGTATGTTGAGTGAAGCATCTTCATTCTTCTCAATGTGAATGATGTAGATTGAAGTCTTTTATGACTAGTTGTTTGCAGTCATTCTTGAGTAGTTCATTCAAGCGAGAAATAGTTGAGAGTCTCTCTGTGAATGTGATGAATAGTGAGCTCAAATTGTAGATGTTTAGAAGTCTTAGCATCTGCATTTCATTGTCTATGTTGTGAGTTAATATTCTGATTAAGCAAATGTTTGACTCAGCTGTCTTTACTGTTCACTGATTGAGTCTTAAGTGTTTATTAACATATATGCATGTTCTTGACTAAAATGATGAGTTTTTCACTAGATGAAAGAAGTTGTGAGCTGAGTTAAATGATTGCAAGTCGTTAATGTTACGTTCTTGCTTCTGTATGATTATTATGTCAAATTTGTGAACTTTTTTGTCAATCAAGAATGATTCTTGAATCTTTAATGACTTTCTGATGTTGTACTGTAAAATTCATAGAAAGAGTTATTTTGTCATAGAGTTATTTGTAACTGTTGTTGATTCTGCGCTGAAAAGACTCTTTGTATGCTTTCAATCACTGAGAGTCTTTCGCACTTTCTGATTGAGCGTTTCTGAGTCTGCTCAGATGTCGTCTCATCTGAGTCATTAGTCATGCATGAGAAGAGATCAACTCATCTCTTCTTGACTTCTATCATCTGTCATGTTGATTCAACGTCTCGATTGCGTGTTTTCAACATGATGTTTGTTGAGCTTGAAGAATTCATTGATTCTACAAAGTCAGTTGAGCTCAACGAATTCGTTGAGCTTGAAGAGTTCAGAAACAGCGAGAGAAATATGTGATTGTATTTCAACGCTTTCAAATATCTGACTGATCTGTTTCTGTAGATTTCTGACATTTGTTTCATCTGTTGTTATCATTTGAGACAGATGCATCTTCAGAATTCGTGATCTTCATTGCAGTTGATGCAACATCTTTTATTCAAAGACATCATACACTCTTTGATGTGATGTTTGTCTGCACATTTAACGCAGCGTTGTTTCTTCTTGCAGAATCTGATCATATGATCAAATTTGAAGCATCTGTAGCACTGAGTGATGCAACAGTTCTTTTTAAACAGTTTGCATGAGCATTCTTGATACAAGTTTAGCATGCTTTCGTTCATTAGTCAATTCATCATTGCTTTGATTGCAATCTCTACAATGAGCAACAAGTGAATCTTCTCACTTTCAACTACTTTCTTGAGTCAGACTATTCTTAAAATCTCTAGATTTTTATAAAGTCTTACGTTGTTTTTTATCAGTCTTTTAATGATCACTTTCTGATTGCTTGTGTTTATTGTGATGCATATCTCATATGCTAGCACAGCGAAGATTCAATGCACTATACGCGTCAAGTTCGCGATTTCTTTTGCTCATGTTTGAGATTTTTCCAGATTTGCTTAAGTCTCTGAACTCACTGCATGAAGTATGATATCTTCACTTTCAAGCTTTTGAAGAGACATGATTAGATCTCTTTGAGCTGTTGACATGTTTGTGATTTCTTAAAGAATCTGTTTGATAGATTTCTTTTGTATCTTCTCTATTTTTTTTCTTTCTGCTATCTTCATCATGACTTCTCATTTCTTGCAAAGCAATGACAATTCATTTCTGAAACGTTACTTTCTCATTGTTACTTCTTCTCTTGTTACGTTCGCTCATGACGTGATTCTCAATGAGAAGCGCATACTATCTTATGTTTGCATGTTATCTTGTATTTGTAGCTGCTTGCTAAGCAGTTGTACAAATGTCTTCAGTTTCTATACATTCTTCGCAATGAACGCGTTCTGATTCTCGTTGTTTTTTCCCTCTGAATCGTTTCAAAGACGTCACATCAACTTCACTGCTACTTCTTTTCATGAATAATCTTTGCTCTTCTCTTTCTCTAACGTTGATGTCTGTATTAAAAGATCAATAATGTTAGCAACATGCTTCTCATCATTGTGTAAGCTTTTCAATCTTACGTTGCTGTTTCTTCGTGATGAGTCAACGTCGTTTGCAATCATTATATTGCTTCAAATGATAATGCAAAAAAGTAATGCATTTATTAATCATGAAATTAGATTTATGCTCTGATGATAATTATCAACAACTCTTCTTAGCAATTGATTCACTTCAAAGCTTTTCAAGAGCAAAATGACAAAAAATTTAGAAAACTGATACAAGATATTCACATTTGTTGAAACTTTACATACTTGATGCTTTGTTGAGCATATCAATTACGTGAATTTGTTGATCTTTGAACAGAGAAATACTGCAAAGATTTCAAGATCACAAAGATTAAATTTGATGAAAGTGAGTGATTCATGATTTTGCTTGTTGACAATCTATTAAATTTCTTCTACGAATGCACTTTAGTAATGTCATGAACAATTAATGCAGATATTCACTTAAGATTTTGAATATTTAATGCACTTTTCAATCATCTTGAGCAGATTGAAAAGAATATAAGAAGAAGTACTTGCTCATCAAGTGCTGTTATAGTAAAGACTTGCAAAAAAGTCTCAATCAAACTTGCAAAGTATTATGTCAAGATCAAAGACAGCAATGAAACAATATATAATCTTGCAAATATTCTGAATTCTACAATGAAGCTAGATCTTTACAAGACTTGAAACAACAAAGACAATGAAGATACAGATCATGATGAAGAGTCTGTTCACTACAAGATCAAGTATAAGACAAAGTTTAAAAAGTATTTTCATCATTACTATGAAGATTCAGCTGTTGATTTGAGAGCAGAAGCATAAAGAGCAAGAAGTGATGCTGACAAGATAATGCATTATGATAATGCATTTGATCATTTACTAATGATTTTGTAGTTTGTTGCAACTGTTAGAAGATCATTGCTTCAACAATCTCAGCATACTCATTCTTTTCAAGATGAAAATGATTGATATCTTTGCACTGATGTTATAAATGAGAAATGTTTGACATGACAATTTTGAAAAGACAATGCTTCAAATTTTTCTAGATTGATGCAAATGATTAAAGATATTCTTTCATGCTCAATATTCTTAATAAATATTGAGCGAACTTTCAGTCTTGCTAAAAGAGTATGTTGATGAAATCGATCACAGATGAGTTTGAAAACGATGAAATAAATAATGCTGATGAAGTATTACAATTGAACTATGAATTTGAATTCAGACAAAACTATTACTGAGCTCTGAAATATTTATCACAGAGAGAAGAATGATGATCAAGAGATCAACGAGTTTGCTGATTCATTTCAAGTATCTTTGAAGACTGTTTTGACACAAATTTATTTATAGATTTGCAATATCACTTCATTTATTAAAAGTTTTGCATTTAAAGTAAGTACTTATTAGAAGTACAATTGAGTCAATGCACAAAAGTAATGCACAAAAGTAATGTGAATGTGATTTCAAGAATTACACTATTTATCTAATTGATGAAAACAGACATTTTCTAGTCTGTCTTGAAAAACATGACATCAAGATTCATCATGAGATTCTTCATAAATCTCATATTTTTATCTTGAATGATGACACATTTGACATGAATTGTCATCAAGTTGATGTCTGTATAAAGCAAAATGTCAATAAAAATTCTACAATAAGAGTGATAATGCAAAAGAATAATGCACTTACTTTTCATAAAGAAAATTATAAAGTTTTCAGTGATTTCTTGAAGAGCACTCAAGACAGAGCGTTGAATGCAAAAATCATATTGTAACATGTTTGCTTGAGCATAATCATGCATAATTTCTTTAATCAGTCTTTCAAAGATCATTTTGAGAATGAGATTTTCTACAATCTTCTGATATTTTTGAATTTCATGCAGTGTAACAGTGTCTGATTTGTAGCGTCTTTTCTGTTGCAAAGCATTAGTATGTCAGTAAATAATGTATTACTCATATGCATTATCTTTTTAGTAGTAGTAGTAGATTTAAAGACTAAAGTTTCTTTGATAGCATAATGATCAGTTGAATGCATCGAGCTCTTAAACGTCTTACATGCTGATGCATATGCTAAAAATGAACTTGTCAGCAATAAACAAGTCATATTGCATTATCAGTATGCATTATTGATAACATTCTTGATGCATGTCATTGTTTATCAAGAATGATTGATTTGATTTATGTAAACTTGATTTTTGAAAGTATTATTTATTGAAGCATTGATTACTAAAACGATTCAAGAAAATATAATAGAAGAAGTGATTGAAAAATCAGAAAAGAAATTGAAGAAAATATTGAATAAGTGTTAAGAAATAAGTGTTAAGAATAATAATTAAATTTTTCTCGTTGCACTTAAACTCATCTTACTTAATGAGTTTTTTCCTTACTTTTCAAAATTCTCTATCTGTTCATATTTTATCAAACTACTCAAATTTCATTAATACTATTGCATTACTCAAATGCAATATCAAGAGAACAATGCTGACTTTAACAGATACTTTTCACTCTGTTCAACAGTTCAGAAATAATTCTTTATGAAAATTAATTCATCTCACTTGATGTTATACTTCTTACTTTTTCAAATTCTCTACAAGTTCATATTTTATCAAACTACTTAAATTTCATTGATACTGTTGCATTACTTAAATGCATTATCAAGAGAACAATGTTGACTTTAACAAATAATGTTCACTTTATTCGTAAACTCAAAGATTATTGCAAGTTGAAATTGTGGTGAAAATTGATTCAATGAGATCAAAGAACATTACAAACGACAGAACAATGATCGTATGATCATATTTAAATGACTACACAAATTAAGACAATTCAATGTTTGAAAAGAAGTGAATGAGATTGACAAAGCAGCAATGAAAGACAATGTAAAAGATGAGGTAGAACAAGAGTGAAAGAACAAAGATATTCATGATAATGCATTTCAGTAATGCAATACTAAATAAAGTGCTGATTTGTTTATAGTTGAATGCTTTGAATTGAAAATCAGATGCAAAGCAAATGCTGAGATTATCACTGAGATGATAAAGCTTTTTGATATAACTGCTGCGACACAAAATGTGAATACTACTGCAGAGAAAATTGCTTTGAAAGCAATAAAGATATGCATTATCTATATGCATTATCTCTCAGTTGTAGAAACTAATATCAATTTTAGAAGACAACAGATGAGCTGAACGTAAGTGAAGAGATATCAAAATTTATGATCTTTATAATTCATTTAATTCAATAAAGAATTCTTTATCATGATGATTTGAAGAAGTTAAAGCAGATTGATGATACTAATTCTATGACAGCTTTTCAGAATTTTGCAACAGAATTCATCATTCTTTCAACTGTCAAAGAACAAGAAATTCAGAATTCAATACATGCAATAAATTTTAATTTGAATGATTTTATCATAGTAGAAAACAATGATGCAAAAATGTGTTATGAAGTAAAGAAGAATGAGAAGAAACTACAACATGATGAATATGAGATTATCAGTAGTGAGAAGAAAGAGAATAATGAAAGTGAAAAGAAAATAATAGAGCTGTTCAACTAGCGAACAGCGCTTATCTTACTTTTTAAGTTCTAAGCATAACTCATAATCTTATAAATTCATAGTGCATTATCTTTTTGCATTATCATGAAGAGTGTTCAATAGAAAGTCATGATGAAAATCATGAAGTCTTCATGATGAAAACTGTTCAATCAAGCTATTTACATTTATTTAATATCTTGTTGAGTTGAATTAAATTGTTGAGTCAAGTTGTTGAGTCAAGCTTCTCAACTCAATTCGAGTTCTTGAGTTCAACTTCTCAACTTCATTCAACACTTTTTTCAAAAAATTTCAATTTGACTTGACGTGATTAGTTTAAATTATCATGAATTAATGAGCTTTGAACTCATGATGATGACATCATTCAGCAGAATCTCAAAAGCATGATTTTCTTTCTATGCTGTTTAAAAGTATATAATCAATGTTTCATCAAGATAATCAATGATCAATTGAAATATTTTTTGCAAACAAGTTTAGTTTGATACATTGATTATCTACAGAAGTTTCATCTGCATTACATTTTTGAATCTTTGTAAATTTTTCACTTTCACTTTCATGAGATTTACATGATAAAAGAAATCAATGATTTGAATGAATGATACAATGTTGAAGATGAACTTGTTGATTAAGCATTGATAAAAAAAACATTTGCTATTGCTTTTCAGATGAAATATCAAAGTCAAAAAATCAGAAAATAGTTCTATGATTTCAGATTCAAAGAAACAAGCATAGAATCTTCAGTATACAATAAATTCAATAATGACAGCTGCATTTATTTTAATTGTATATATCAATATATTTGCAGCAAATGTAATGAAACTTACGCTGCTATCAATTGTAAAACATTGAATTCAAACAGTCAATCAATCATTAAAAGAAAGTGATGTTGAATTTCAATCTCACTGATATCAATATCAAAATTCTTTTTATATTAGTTTATAAAGATTGATGAGATTTCTTTAACATGTAAAGATTCTTTAAATGCAAGCGTATAATAAACACAGTTAGTTAAACATTCTGATCATAAATATGTTTAAACATTGCTGTTTATCATTGAACATGAAGTTAAAATTAAATATTGAGACTTCGATTAACTGATTTTGAGCAAGAATCTTTTTTCAACAAATAAAGCTTCAGATACTCTTCAGATCAATTTAATGCAGCAAGTTTATTATGATCAACTAATTAAGATTCAACATGTTTTTTATTGCTTTATATTTTCATCATTGAAATTAGTATTGAAGAAAAATGATCGTTGACATTAAATATATTATTTATCATATTTGAAAGAAAAGTTAATCAACTGCTTCATTCTTGAAACATTCTTGAAAACTGAGAATCAATTGAATATTTTATCTTTGATTAAATAATTATCACTTTATGTGATGTTAATTGAAATGCAATTTTCATTAAAAGAAATTTGATTGATGTCTTTCATCATGTATTGATAGCAACATCAAATCATTGACTGTTTAATTTCTTTTGAAAAAATAAGTATTGAATAAATTACTTTCTTCTTTTCAATTTATGCATGTCATCATATTTATTTGATCTTTTCGCTAAAGATCTTTACTGAATGTTCATAGTCATTCTGCAATAAAACTCAATAATACATTATTTAAATGACTTTCTAATCATATAAGTGAATATAATCAAAGTTCATAAATATGAAAGTAATTTTGATAATTTGTGCACTCAGTTAGAATTTAACATTAATCTTAAAAAGAATCTTATTAACATAATATGCATCTTTTTGAATATTGAGCTTAATTCAATCAATATGATGACTCATCTATCATCTGACAAGCATCAAAAAACAATTCAGCTCATCAACAGCATGCTTACAAAGAGTTTTTTATCATGCAAGAAGTTACAAATGCTATCAAACTTTCTGTCATTTGTTGCAAAGATCATAGTTTCTGAAAGAATCTTTCTCAAATGACTGTTCAACGATTTAATCATCATTAAATTATGCAAGCAATGCATTAATTATTTAATGTAATAAAATCTTGTTATGAGTCTGCATAGAGCGAATCATATGAGTGTATTCTAAATAGAAGTTCAAAGCTAAAGAAGAAAGAAGATGAAACACGTTGAAGATCTTATACTCACGAAGGCGCGCTAGATCACTAGCGTGTCAACATCAGTTCTATACTAGTCTATGATAGTCTAACATGATTTATGTTAAACTAATTCAAAGTAACAAGACACGCTCGCAACATTACTTTCTCTCTTCATTTAGTAATGTTCTCATTGCTGCAGTTCAGTTGATCTTTCTTGAGTTGATTTTTATCTTGACTTGTTTGAATAACGTTCATGAAAGTCATTTATGATCTTCAAGCATTCTTTGAATTCACTTTCATCAACGTTGTATCAATGTAAATCAACGTTGTACTCTTTTCAATTGACATGATATTGTAGTCATTTACCTCATTTATAATGTTTGAAGTTCAATATGTTTTTCACTTCTCATTCATCTTCGTCTTCAATCATTATAAAATCAGACGACTCATTTCGTTGTTCTTTCAGAGAATTCTTTGAATTCAGTCGCAGCAAATTTGATGCAAACTTCGAATGAATCTTCATTGTTGATGACAGTTTCAATTGATATACATGTTTGATCTCAATCAGAATCTTGAAGAGTTCTAGCATTTTATTGTTCAGCTTTTTTAATGATCTTGAGATCATAATGTTTCTAGAATTCAGAAACATCATGTCATTTACCTTGTAGATTATTTTCTTTCAATGCTTGTCAATCTGTTTCTTCATTGTGATTCTGACTCTTGCTAATGCTTGCTTGATCAATGCTAGTGATTGTTTCATGTGTTCGAATATATTCTTCACTTTGCTCGCTTCGATTCTAGCTTGAGTGATCTCATATTCAGTTGAATTCAAATCAAAGCTCATACGAGAGTGAAAGCTCTTATTCAGAAAGAACGCTGACTGTTCAATTGACAACAAAATAGCATTGTTATTGATGAATTCAGTCATAAATAATCAGACGAATCAATCATCTTGCATATATGAGCAATAGCTTCGTAGATATCATTTCACATTCTGATTCGCTCTTTCTGTTTGATCATCAATCTGCAAGTGATAGTCTGTGAATAGTTTCATCTTAATGTTGAGTCTCAGACATAAAGACTTTCAGACAATCAATATGAATTGTGAATCATGATCAAACACTATTAATCTTGATAGTTCATGAGTTCTGAAGATTCACATCAACAGTAGCTTGACTGTTTGTTCTGCGAAGATTTCTTCATCATCTGATCAACACGATATATAATGTCGTTTCTTAGACAATCGATCTATGACTGTCAGAATCGCGTTGTTTTCATCACTATCTGATAGATCAATAATGAAGTCTAATGATATGTTCTGTCATCACTGCTTGAGTATGAGTAATGACTTCAGCAGTTCATTGATTTGATCTCGTGATGCTTTTGACCTACGACAAACGTAACAGTTTCAAATGTAGTGTTTGATCGTCGTTCTCATCTTCGACCAGCAATATGATCATCTCAACAAGTCTAATGTTCGATTCATGTCAGAATGATCATTGATCAAAAGATCATGTGCTTCACTTATTAATTGAGTGATCATTGACTGAGAAACTCATAGTCTATCATCTTTTCAAAGTACTTCATCAAGTACTTTGCAGTTGTTCAGATTAATATCTTGACAAGTTCTTCTGTTCTGTTTCATGACTGCTTGAATATTAATACATAGTTGATTCGTTCGATTTTCGACTATAATCTGATTCTGAATAGAAATCACTTCTTCGATTGAATCTTCGTCAGCTTTCAATTCTTGTTTCGACTCTGAGTCAGATCTGAGCAAGATTTGAGTCAAATCTGAGTCAGATTTCTGATCATCTTCTTGATCAACTTCTATTGACTGCAATTCAAACTTGCTTTCTGACAATAGCAGCTGATGCTGATATAGCTTTTGATCATCATTTGTCTTAATCAACTTGACATCTGACATTCTGATCAACGTGTCGACTTTCAGATTCTGTTTTTCTGACTGATATATGATCTTGAAGTTATATTTGAATAACTTCTCAGCTCATTTAGTCTGTCGTTGAATCAGTTCTTTGATGATCATGAAGTACTTCAAATTCAGATGATTAATAAAGATCTTGATTGAAATATCTGTACATTTCAATTCAAAGCGTCAATGCTTCAAGCAGCGAATAATAGTCAGCAGTTCTTTGTCATAGATCTCGTAGTTGCATTCTGCAAGAATCATGTTCTTGCTATAGAAAATCACTGAATGTAGAATGTCTTCATCATCATACTGAGACAATACTTCGTCGTTCACATAGTTCAAGAAGTTCATTTTCAGAATAGTTTCTCTGATTGAGTCAAAATGCTTCAGAATGAAAACTGTCATCATTTGTTGCTTTAGTTCTTCAAAGATCATCTGACAAATCTCTGTTCATTCAAAGAAGTGATCTTTTCAAGTCAGCTTTATCATAAATTGAGCAATTTTTGAAAAGTTCTTTATGAATTGTTGATAGAAATTGCAGAAGTCAATGAAGATTTGCACATGAGTCAATGATCGAGACACTTTTCAGTTTTGAATCACATCTACTTTTCAAGAGTTCATTCGTAGATCATTGATGAATATCAGTAGTTCAAGAAACGAGGTTTTCTGAATCTTAAATTCGCACTTGTCAATGTTTATCTGCAAGTCAACTTCGCGAAGCTTGTTTAGCACTTCTTTCACATGAATTCTATGTTTCTTCAAGATTTTACTGTAGATAAGAATATCATTCAAATATGTCTGACAGAATTTATGTAGACAGTCAAACAACACATCGTTGATATAGTGCTGAAAGAACGCAAGTTTATTGATTAATTCAAAGAGCATTACTCTATACTTGTAAACATCAAAGAAAGTAATGAATGTGATTAGATTCTCGCTTTCAGTACTCATGCGAAGCTTATTGAACGTGATAATAATGTTAAGTTGAATCAAATACTTACTGTCTTGAATTCGAGTGAGTACTTCGTCTATCAAGAGTATTGAATAATGATCTCTTTTGATCAGAGCATTTAGTTTTCAATAATTCATGCAAAAGCGAAGACTATTGTCTTTCTTTTCAACAAATAGTATTGACGAAGCGAAAGAAGCTTTACTGAGTGTGATGAACTTCTTCTTCAAATTCTCTTCTAGATACTCTTTGACCTTCTGCAACTTGTAGCTCAACATGAGATACAATCAACTTCTAAAAGATTGACTCTCATCTTCTAATTCAATCTTATGATCATATGATCAATGCAGAGGCAACTGCGTTATCTTTTCTCTATCAAAAACATTCAGAAAGTCGTGATAAACTATCAAAAGCTTCTTTTTCAGTTCATTTAATGACATGACAGAGATTATTTCATTCAGTTTCGCGAAATCTTCGACTGAGCTAAGTGCTTTGTTGATTTCACTAATGATCAAGAAGAAGATCTTGATCTTCTTATTCTTGACTAAAGTTTGATACACAGCGACTTCGATCATGATAATATTGACGAGTCTCTTTTTCTCAGTTGACTGAAAGAGAAGAAGTTGATCGAGATTAACTTGAGTGCTTTGCTTTCATATGAGTACAGATTCAATGAATCAAACAGATTCAATGAACTGATTCACTAGTTTCTGATTCATGAGTCGCTTCAAGATGATTGTTGATGTAATCATTGAGTTTAAGTTCTTTCGTTTCATTTTGCAGATCTCGCTTAACTCAGATCTGTGAAATGCTGATTGATTGCTTGCTTTTGAAACAACAGGTTTCGATGTTTGAATCTTCAACAATGATATTAATCAATTGTTTGCAGAATTTATCAAAATTTGATTTCTTTTTGATCAGAGATTTCATCATACGATCGAATTAACTTTGATTTTGACAGCGATATTGACTGAATATCAAAGCATTCACATAGCTCTGACATCAAAGATTTATCAATGAAAATCATGTCAGTGACTTCAGTATCTATCAGAGCAAAGAATCTGAATATTTTTTCTAGACTACTTAAGATGATGTCAGCAGTGAACGACTTGAAATCAAATGAATCATCAGACATGTTGATGAAACAAAATATGAGTATATCGCTCTCAGTCACTACTTTGACGAGAACAGATCATTTTTCAAACTCGCAACGATCTTGTGCACTTGAGTCATTTTGAGACAGTCATATGCTCTATGTTCTGACTTCTTGCATTTGAAGCAAAGTTCTTTCTTAAACAACTCTTTCTAAATAAAATTGAGCTTCGATCTTCTGAGTTTCTTTCACGAAGAAACTGATGACGTGAGTTGAGTAGTCGATGTGCTGACGGCAGAACGAGCAGCTTGAGTAGCTGATGCTTTGACGACTGATCGAGCATTCAATTCAGTTAATCTAACATCGACTTGCATGCAGATGTCAACAAACTCATTCAAGTTCGTGATTCATTTATTGAGCGTTGCTCACTGAAGATCTGAGCTGATCTTTTGTTGAAGATTATTTAGTAGAGTCTCGTTATTGTACTTTAGTTCTGCATTAAATCTCTGAAATTTCATTCAAAATTCATGAAAGAAGATCTTGTTCTGATACAGCTTCAAGTATTGTTGTTGAGTCGTGTGATGATGATTGAGATCATCGTACATCTTATTAATGATTGATAGTACTTCTTCAACTTCTAGAAAGAGATTCAGAAACGTGTTTCTCATTCGTGATGCTATGTGCTTGATTGCAGCTTTACTGACTCGACTTTCGATGTAGACAATCTTCAACTCTTCAATAGAAAAGTGATTCTTGTTTGTCTTTAACTTATTTCACATTCGCGATAGTCAATTATCTACATTCTGCAACGAATTTTTGAACAAAGATGAGTCGAGTAACTTGATTGACTTCAAAGATTGATCTTCAGAAATTGAAGTGCTTTGTCAACTTGATGCAGCTTCTAAATAATGTATAATCACGTTCTTGTTTCTATTCTCTTTCTGCAGACGCGTCTGTGTAATCTTCAATGTGATGTTTATCTCATTGACATTTTCTAACATTTGAATCATGTCATTGTGAGTCTTGATTTCGATGTTGTGCTGTTGACATATGTACTTGATAAAGGCAACAATGTCGTCTGCTTCATGAGTGTTTATTCAAGCATTCAGTTCAGTGTTGATGCTGATCTTGATCATTTCGTGATCAAAAAGCAACGCGTTCGTGTTCTTTTCTTCTGTATTCAACGATGCATTCATGTCTTCTTCTTCTAATGCTGTTCAATTCTGTGGTAGAAGTGATTCTCTTTTAACATTTTGCAAGTTGTAGTGAGCAATGCTCACTGATTCTGAGCTTCTAATCATGATATGAGTAGAAAATTGCTGATCAAGATTCTGATGTTACTTTATTGAACTTTCTGAGTTCAAGCAACGACTAGTACTTTATCGAACTTTTTGAGTTCAAGTACTGCTGAAATTTCTGATTTCTGATGATGAACTCAATAAAAAGTTAGTTAAGAGCAACGCGTTCATGTTCTTTGATTCTGATTCTATCGAAATTTCTGATTTTGAATCAAGATTCTTCTTTAGAAATTTCTGGTTTCTATCAAGCTTTCTGAGCTCAAGTTCTGAGTCTGTTGTTGAAATTTCTGAGTTTGACTTCTGATTTGAGTTGTGTAACTTGTTGTTATATCGTTTACACGTCAATAACAAGGTTAATAAGCTTTGAACTAATGTTATGAGTCTGCATAGAGCGAATCATATGAATGTATTTTAACTAGAAGTTCAAAGCTAAAGAAGAAAGAAGATGAAACACGTTGAAGATCTTATACTCACGAAGACGCGCTAGGTCACTAGCGTGTCAACATCAGCTCTATACTAGTCTATGATAGTCTAACATGATTTATGTTAAACTAACTCAAAGTAACGAGACACGCTCGCAACAAATCTATTATGATGAAAGATGTTTCTTTCAAAGTGAAATGATGTATGTTTGCTTTATAAGCATAAATTTAAACATTCTTTATATCTTTAAATTGATGCTTCAGATTTGCATGATATAAAGTGTTAAAGATCTGTCTAGAACAAGTCAGATAGAAATGTCATTTAACTAGAAGATAAATGCTAAGAAAGAAAGATAGCTACAGAAAAGAAGCTGACTACATATGTGTGTTTCTCAGCCGACGCTAGACTCAATAGAAACTAGTAAAGATGATGAAGTGAGAATAGATCTGACAAGACTAGAAGACTGAGTCTGACAAGACTAGAATCATGACATTACTCTCTTTCTTCAATGATTCATGTTTGCATGAATGTATTTTCTGCTTGACTCAATTGATTGCTCAATCATGATTTCACAAACTCAGATCTGTTAAATCTTGATTGATTAAGATTAGCGCAGTTTGTTCGAGTATCAAATATGAAAATCATCAACAATCTTCTGAGTGTTCATAAATTTGTCATCATCAGCGTTGTATCAATTGAGATCATTGTCATAGTCATTTTATTTGACTCTATACTGAAGTCATCTTCAATATCAACGAGAATTCAATATATCATCGATTTTTCACTCGTCTTCGTCGTTTATCACTATTGAATCTGAAGATTTGTTCTTTTGATCATGCAAGAAGTCGTTGACGACAGAGCGAAGCAGATCAGAATGAAATACATCATGAACATGCATAAACTTTGATAATTTCAGTTTATATGAAGAGTTGACAAGATTTAGATTGATGAAAAAATCAAGCATTTTATCATTTAGCTTCTTGAAAGATCTCGCTGTAACAATGTTTCTTTCATTCAGAAACATCTTTGATTTGATCTTATAATCAACTTCTTTTCTATGCTTATTGACTTGTTTCATCATTTGTTTCTGTGTTTTAACTAGCGACTCGCAAGCAAACTTCAGTGTTTTGTTCATATGTTCAGATATATTCTCAGCTTTAGTCATCTGCAAGCGTTCATGAGAACTTTCATATTCAATGACATTGAGTTCAAAGCTCATATGAGAATGAAAGTCTTTGTTTAGAAAGAAAGAAATTGAGAAGATGACTGAGAACAAAGCATTATTATTGATGAACTCAATCATAAGTAGTAGCTTAGCTCAGTCATTCTGCATGTATGAACAGAAGAATCAAAGATATCTTTCAACGTTCTGATTGACTCATTCACTTTGATCATTGATCTGAGAGTGATAAACTGTGAAGAGTCAAAGATTAATGTCTAGTCTTTTGCAAAGCGACTTTCATAGAATGAAGGTAAATTGAAGATCTCAATTCGAAATAATGAAATCAAGTAAATCGTGTATTCAATATATTCACTGAAGCATTAGCTCAGCTGTTTTTTCTGCTGTGATTTTCTCGTCATCAGTGAAGCAAGAAATATAATGTCGTTTCTTTGTCAGTTTACATATCACTGTTAGTATGACGTTTTTGTCTTTCGAAAAAGATAAGTCAATGACGAAATTCATGACTATGTTCTTTCATCGCTGTTCAAGTATGAGTAAAGAATGTAATAGTTCATTGAATTTATCTTGAGAAATCTTTGATCGCTGACAAATGTAGCAGTTTTGAATATATTAATCTATTGTCTTTCACATTGAAGATTAATAGTAGTATCTTCTTATAATCTTCATCGTTCTGAGAATTTCGAAATGATCAATAGAAGATTGATCATGAACTTCTTAAATTAACTTCATTTGAAAATGCTCATTGAAGAAAACTCATAGAAAATTACCTTGATATAGTATTTCGTTCTGAACTCGACAATTTCTTAATTTGATATCTTCATATTGTGTCTTGTGTCTTGCTATTGCTTCGCGAAGTAACGTACAATTCTCGTTGATTCTGTTAGCTTCTAGAATCAATTGATAAATTGATTCATCATTCTCTTTCTCTTCTAGATCAGCGATTTTCATTCGATTCAACGTAAGAATCGTAGTTTGCTGATAGCAACATTGTTCATTCTTGAAACTTCTAGAAACTGAATTGACTCAACGAGTCAATGCATTGACTTTAATGTTTTGTTTGTCTGAACAATACATGATTTTGAAGTTGAAGTCAACGAGCTTTTGTACTTAACACATTTAACGTCTACTTAACTCTTTATCTTTCATTAATGACGTTAAAGCTTGATGATCAGTGAACATCTTGATGAATAACTCAGTCAATTTCAGCTCAGATCATCAATGCTTGAAGACATGAATGATTGCTAGTAGTTTCTTGTCATAAATCTTGTAATTGCACTCAGCGAGACTCAGATTCTTGCTGTAGTAGATCATCAAATGCAATGTTTTTTCGTCGTCATACTGAGAAAGTATGTCATTATTGACGTAGTTGAATGAGTTTGTTTCAAGAATAATCTTTCTATTCTGATCAAAATGACGAAGAATAGAAACTTCAGTCATTCATTTCTTCATATGATTAAAGATCATTTGACAAGCTTGATCTCATTCAAATATCATCTCTTTTTGAGTTAGTTGAATCAGAGAATGAACAATCTTCGAAAAGTTCTTTATAAAATGTCGATAGAAATTGCAGAAGTCGACGAAGAACTGCATCTGAGTGAGGTTTGTAGAAGTAGATCATTTGACTACTGCTTGTACTTTTCTGAGATTCATCTTTAGTTCTTCAATGAATAGCAATAGTCTCAGGAAAAAGATCTTCTGAACATGAAACTCGCATTTGTTTATATTCATCTGAAGATCAGTCTCTCATAGTCTATGTAGAACTAATTGTACATGTCACTTATGTTTCTTCAGTGTTTTGCTGTAGATGATAATGTCATCTAGATAGATCTGACAAAACTGATGAAGATAGTCAAATAGCACGTCGTTCATATAGTGTTGATAGAAAGTCGAGTCGTTGATTAATTTGAAAGACATCACGTGATATTTGTAGAAATCAAAAGAGATGATAAAGATAGTCAAATCTTCGTTATCTGAGTGCATGTGTAGTTTGTTGAACGTGACAATGATGTTCAATCGAGTCAGATACTTGCTTTCTTGTATACGAGTAAGAGTCTCGTCTATTAATGGCAAAGAATAGTGATTTCGTTTAATCAAAGCATTGAGCTTTTCGTAATCAACGCAGAAACGCAAGCTATCATCTTTCTTTTCAACGAATAGTATGAGCGAAGCATATGAAGCTGAGCTAGAAGATATAAAGTCTTTATTCAGATGCTTAATCAGGTAATTCTTCATCTTTTGAAGCTTGTAGTCAGACATATGATAGAGATGACTTCGAGAAAATGTTTTCTTGTCGATCAACTCAATTTTATGATCATAGAGACAATGAGAGAGTAGTTAATCAGTCATCGCTCGATTAAACACGTCTAGATAGTCATGATATTTCAAAGAAAGCTTAGCTTTGACTTCTTTCAAGATTTCTTCATATGAAAGCTCTTGTAGATTTACATCTTCGAGTTTATTTCTAGCTGTTTTTAGAAGTTGATTGATTTTCGTGATGATGATCGCGAAAGTAGTCACATTCGACCGTTTGATTAGTGATTTATATGCTGCAGCCTTTATCATTGCTATGTTCATTGAATCAAAAGACGAAAATTTGACTGAATTAAATAATTTTACGATTTTACTGAATGAAGATGACTTCTCGCTGAGTTGAGTGACAACAGAAGAGATAGATCTCTTTAGTATTTGAGTAGAGGTTGAACTCTTCTGTTCTATCGCGATTTTCTTGCTCAAAAGAACAGTTGAATGAGCTTTGATAGAAGCTTTGATATGAGTTTCGAAACTAGAAAATTGAAGATGATCATCTCTTATATTAATAGTCATCTTGATCTTGTTCATTCATGTTTTTTCAAGAATCATCTGATGTTGATCTAATCAAGTGATCAGCATAAAGATGAAACGTTTCATATGATCTTGAACAGTTAGATTTGAATAAATCGCATGAGTAATGAGCTTTTTTGCATAATGATCATCGAATTTTCTTATTGGTTTGAGCTTGATTAAAAATAAAGATTCAATTTGCAAATGATCACAAACATTCTGCGCGATTAATTCATCAATGAATGAATAGTCAGCTGCTTCAATGTCAATCAATGACTTTAATGAGTAACTAATTTCATTGCTAAATAATACACATTTAGTAGTCAAAGATTTCGAAGCAAAGAGATCATCTGAGCTGCTCATTGTTGAAGAAATTAACACATCTTTCATCACGTCTTCGATGAAAATCACTAGTTTTTTATCTCATTCTTCAATTTCTCTGTAAATAATTTCTTCTCTTTTTTTGACATAATGATCTCATTGAGACAAGAGATGAATGCATGAGATTTCAAAGTACTAGTCTTCAGCTGAGAGCAGTTCTTTAAAAGATGACTCAATACTTTGCAGTTGAAGCAGATGATTGACATTCTTGATCATTCAGATTCAAGAATGAAAAAAGTAGCGAGTTGAACATAACTAGTAGTTGAGACTGAAGCTGATGTTGACGAAGAAACAAAACGTTTTTTCGAAGCTGCTATTGATTTGACTGTTTGTTGCTCATCACGTAGCTGATAATTGACTCATTGTTTATTATTCACATCTTGAAGAAAGATCTTGAGCTTATCAAGCAAGTTAAACTTTATGAGACAAACTGATAACACATTCTGAAGATGATTGTTGATTTTATTCTGAATGTCGTTCATCAGAATGACATCATCGTAGTTCAGAAAGCTGAATATTCTAGTGAATTTTGAATAGAAAGAGCTGAAGAGCTTGTTGAGCTGCTTCAGAGCAACGTATTTGCAGCAACACTTTCAAGTCAAATTCTAATCTTCGTAAATTTCTTTCAAATGTTTCAGTAGCTTTGATAGTGATTGATAGAGTGAGAAAGCATCAACACAATGCTTTGCATAAATTTGCTGATCAGCATCATCTTCTAGTCTGAAAATCACATAGACAATATGAATCTTTTCAGTAGAGTAATGATTCACGTTGACATCGAGCTTGTCAGCTATTTTGATGTTTCATGTCTCTCAGATAGAATCATCTGTTTCAGTGAAGATGAATGAATTCAAAAGCTTGATGAACTTGTGATGATTGTTTTCGTTATCAGATAGAGTAGAAGATTCTCATTGAAAGCGAGCTTTTTTCTGATTGACTCGTTGCTCAGCTGACTGAGTATCTTGACGAGACATAGATTGATCAGCTTGACGTTGTTTCGCTCTGAAGTTCAATCGCTCGCCTTGTAACTGACTGATCTTTTTCTCTAGCTCATCATTTTTATCAAAAGTGACTTTTAATTGTTTTGCTCTTTTTTTGTGATCATCTTGTACAAGAAGTCAGTGTTCATTGAGTTGTAAAGTCAAATCTCGCTGACTTTGAAGCTCATTCAGCATATTGATGACTTTATTGAGTTGATTGCTGACTCAATGAAACAGTTGTTCTTTGATGTTTATGTTTCATGAAGTGTCAGCTTTCTCAGCTTCGACTGAAGCATTGATGAGTAGAAGTGAAACTCTTTTATTGACAGTGCTTCTAAGCAGACAAGTTGTTCAAAGCTCAACTGACTTGACGTTGCATGTCATGATAAGAGAAGATAAAAGTTGTTGAGGTAAAAGTAGATGAAAGATTAATGTTTTGAATTGATGTTTTTTGATGAGTGAAAATTCAAAGAATTTCTTGTGAATTTCAGATAATAATTGAGTACTTTATTCAAAGAATTTCTTGCGAATAGAATGGTGAAAATGAATGTAGAATCAAAGAATTTCTTGCAATCTAAAATGATGATGCAAATTTGAAGAATTTCTTGCAAATTTTTCTTACTGAATAGATTGTTTCATATCATTTATTCGTTGATAGCAAAGTAAATGATGAGCATTTATTTAATGTTAGAGATCTGTCTAAAGCGAGTCAGATAGAAGTGTCATTTAACTAGAAGATAAATGCTAAGAAAGAAAGATAGCTACAGAAAAGAAATTGACTACATATGTATGTTTCTCAGTTAATGCTAGACTCAATAAAGACTAGTAAAGATGAAGAAGCGAGAATAAATCTGACAAGGCTAGAAAACTGAGTCTGACAAGACTAAAATCATGACATAAAGAATTATTATTTGCTTCATCTGAGTCTATTATCAACTATTAATCAAACATTTTCTAATTAATTTAATATACACTTGAGTGACAAGCATATCAATGACAAAGAAATAATAACTGTTTTTCATGCTTTGACAGTGTTATGATTCTAGTCTTCGTCTATTCTTCGCCTAGTCTTCGCCTGATTTCATTCTAATTGAGTCTAGCGAGAATTTAATCTAAAAATGATATCATTGAGACTCTGCATCATATGTGTAAGACGTCAACTCAATCAAGTCTAGCACAGAACTGAGAAACACACATATAAGAATCAAGTTCTTTTCTGTAGATACTTTTCTTTCTTAGCATTTATTTATTAGTTAAATGACATTCATATGACTTGCTCTATGCTGATTTCTAACAGTAGATAAATGCTAATCAATTACTTTGCTATCGACGTGTAAACGATACGAAATAATCTACTTCGTTCATTCAGAAAATTCACAAGAAATTCTTTGAATTACTTTCATCAAAACACATCTTCAAATTTACTCAAATTTATTCAATCTATCTTTATCTTCAATCTTTCACAATGACACACGACTCTGAATCAGTTGAGTCATGAACAGCTCATCTGCTTAAAAGCATTGCTAATAAACGAGTTTTTCTTATTTCTTTCGATGCTTCAGCGAAATCTCAGAATGTCGCTATCTCATGAAACATCAACATAAGTCAACAACTTTGTCAATGAGCTATTGATTAGTCAGATGAGATCATCAAGATGCTGATCGAGCTAAGAGATTAACGAAACATGACTTTGAAACTTAACAAGCAATGAATCAATGTTCAAGTCGATCATATCAAGAGACTTGATGAGCTAAAGATCAATCAAATGATAATAAACACTCAAGAAAAGACTATCATTGAACTACGAGAGAAAGTCTTGAGTTTAAAAAAGAAACAACGTTCAGCGAATCAGTCTCGATCTCGTCAGTCTACTGAATCTTGAGTTTCTACGAAATCTTTATCTCATCAATCTATCGAGAATCATACTTGACGTGAGTCATTCACTCTATTTAATAATGATCATCACAAGTCTTTCAAATTTTCAAACTCATCTGTATTCATCAACAAAGATGAATCAACATGAGATAGCTGAAGAGTCAAGATGAACGACAAGCTTCAGACAAATGTCAATCACTTCGATAATGAGAATATCTGTATTGTTTATGTGATATCTAGACTAGAAGATGATGCTGCTGAATATATCTTTGCTTGACATCATCATGATGCTTTGCATTCTTACATCTTGATCTACGAGCTATTTAAGCATCTGAAAGAAATATACAATGAACTGAATAGAAATCGAAAGTGTCATCATGAGTACAACACTCTGAGACAAACAGACAAGTTTTTCAACGTCTTCTACTTTGACTTTATGAAGCTATTCAGCTATCTAGACTACGATGATTGCACTCTGATGAACGATCTTCAGAATAAGATCAACAATCGCTTGCAGAATGCTCTGTCAATATGTCTTGAAGACTTCACTTCACTTCATTGTCTTAAGATTTTTCTTCAAGATGTGAATAATAAACAGCGAGTCAACTATCAGCTACGCAGTCAGCTTTGCACTGTCATTGTCAAAGTCACTGTTGTACCTGATAAATGTGCTGCTACTTCATTGTCAGTGACGACTTTGATAATCAATTATGTTAAGTCTACTCTCTCTTCTATCTCTGAGTCAGTAAGATCGTTTATCATCTGCTATACTTGCAAGATCTTGAGTCATTTATTCAAGAATTGTTCTCAGAACAAGATCAATACTTCTGCATCTTGTGCATTCACTTTTCATCTACATGAAATCGTCATTTCGAAGAATAAGAAGAATGAGAAAATGTCTTCTTTCAAAGATAACGAGACAAAAAACTAGAGACTTTCATCAAAGACACGATGAAAGAGATGTTAATTTCTTCAACAACAAGCATGTCAAATGACTCTTTTGCTTCTGAATCTTTGACTACTGAATATGTACTTTCTAGCAATGAAATTAGTTACTCATTGAAGTCATTGATAGACATCAAAGCTGCTGACTATTCATTCATTGATGAAGTGATCGCGCAGATTGTTTGTGATCAGTTGCAAATCAAGTCTCTGACTTTGATCAAAGCAAAGTCAATTCAAGAATTCAACAATCACTATGCTAAGAAACTCATTACTCATGTCATCTATTTGAACCTGACTGTTCAAGATCATACGATTGACACAGCTTTTATGTTGATCACTCAATTAGATCAACATCAAATGATTCTTGAAAAAATCTGAATGAACAAAATCAATCTAGTAATTGATATACGAATCGATTTTCTTCGATTTTCGAATTTCATTCTTAATTTGAAATCAATTGTTCTACTTACAAGCAACAAGACAACTATGAAGCAGAAGAGTTTGACTTCTACTCATATATTGAAGAGATCTTTCACTATCTTTCAACTCAGTCTAAAATCACTCTCTTTCAGTCAGTTCAATGAGAAGTCAGTTAAACTAATTGAACAGTTAAAATCGTGTGACGCGACTTTAACTAGCATCAAAATTTCTAAGTCAACGTCAGATTCAATGAACATAGCAATGATAAAGACAGTGACATATAAAATGTTAGTCAAACGATCAAACATCAAGATCTTTGCTGTTATCATCTTGAAAATCGATTGACTCATAACTACAGTTGAAAACAAGTCTGAAGAAGTGAATCTGCATGAGCTTTTCCACGCTGAAGTTCTCAAGCAAGTCAAGGTCAAGCTTTTCTCTGAATATCACGACTATCTAGACATCTTCGATCGAGCAATAATTAATCAGCTATCATTGCATCATTTCTATGATCACAAAATTGAGTTGATCGATGAAGAAACACTTTCGCGAAGCAAACTATATCAGATGTTCAATCACAAGCTTCAGAAGATAAAGAAGTATTTGATCAAACATCTAAACAAAGAATTCATTTTCTTCAGCTTTGCATCATACATCTCACTCATCTTGTTCGCTGAAAAGAAAGACAAAAGTCTGCGTTTCTGCATTGATTACAGAAAGCTCAATGCTTTGATCAAACGAAATCGCTACTCTTTGCCATTGATAGACGAGACTCTCACTCATATACAAGAAAGCAAGTATCTGACTTGATTGAACATCATTGTCATGTTCAACAAGCTACGCATGCACTCAGGTAGCGAAGATTTGACTATCTTTATTACCTTCTTCGACTCATACAAATATCATGTAATGCTCTTTGAATTAATCAACGAATCGATGTTCTATCAACATTATATGAACGACGTATTGTTTGAATATCTACATCAGTTTTGTCAGATTTATCTAAATGACATTATCATTTACAGCAAGATCTTGAAGAAACACAAGCAACATGTATGATTGATCTTGAATAAACTACGAGAAGCTGATCTACAGATAGACATCAATAAATGTGAGTTTCATGTTCAGAAAATCATCTTTTTAGAACTTTTGATGTCAATCGAGAGACTTAAGATGAATTTACGAAAGATGCAAGCAGTCGTTGATTGATCTACACTCAATAATCTCACTCAGATGCAGTTCTTCATTGACTTCTGCAATTTCTATTGACGCTTCATCAAGAACTTTTCGAAGATTGTTCGTTCAATGATTCAACTTACTCAAAAGAAAATTATATTTGAATGAAATGAAGTCTGTCAAACTGCATTCAATCACATGAAGAGACGTATGACTGAGACTTTTATACTTTGTCACTTTGATCAAACTCGCGATTTCATTCTTGAAATCAACTCATTCAACTACGTCAACGATGAAGTTTTGTCTCAATATGATGACGAAGATGTTTTACATTCGATTGTCTTCTATAGCAAGAACATGTCTTCTGCTGAATGCAACTACAAGATATATGATAAGAAACTGCTGATCATAATTCGAGCTTTTGAACATTGATGACTTGAACTGAAACTGATCGACATTTCTATTAAGATGTTCATTGATCATCAAGCGCTCATCTCATTGATGAAAGACAAGAAGCTGAGTCAATGACAGATGCGTTGAGTTCAGAAGCTAGCTAACTTCAACTTCAAGATAATGTATTGATCTGATAAACAGAACATTAAGATCGATGCATTAACTCGTCAAGCTGACTTTATGTCTAAAGATCTTGATGATGAATATATTTAATATCAAAGAACTACTATTCTGACATTGAATTGAATGAAGATCGCTGATCTAGAGAAGAATAATGATCAATCAATTTATAAACAAGTTCTTGACGTGAATGAAATCGACGAGAATTGTACGCTACTTCGCGAAGCAATAGCAAGAGATGAAGCACAATATGAAGATATCAAATTGAAGAATTGTTGAACTCAGAATGAAATCTTGTTTCATGATAGTCAGCTATGAGTCTTGTTCAACGAACTTCTACAAATGAATCTGATTCATGAGATACATGATCAATCATCGATTGATCATTCTGAAATTCTTAGAACAGTGAAAATCATAAAGCGAAATTACTATTGATCTTCTATGCGAAAAATGATAAATCAATATATTTGAAACTGCTACGTATGTCAACGTTCAAAGACATCAAGAAATAAATCAAATGACTTGCTTCAATCTCTATTTATATCTGAACAGCAATGACAAAACATAGTCATGAACTTCATTATCAATCTATCTGATTCGTACAACTACAACGTTATTCTGACTGTCATCTGCAGATTGTTGAAAGAAAGACATTATATCTCTTGCATCATTGATGATGAAGATATCACAGTTGAAAAGACAGCTGAAATGTTGCTTCAATGAGTATATCAAACTTACGATTTATCAAGCTTCATTGTATTCGATCAAGATTCTCAGTTCATCTTCATTCTTTGAAAGTCTCTTTGCAAACGACTGAGCATTTCTCTTTGATTGTTCATCATTTATCACTCTCAGATTGACGATCAAAGCGAACGAGTCAATCAAAATGCTGAGCGATATCTTTGTTTCTTCTGTTCATACATGCAGAATGACTGATTCAAGTGACTATTCATGATCGAGTTTGTTGACAATAATGTCTTGTTTTCAGTCATCTTCTTGATCTTCTTCTTCATGAACAAGAGCTTTCACTCTCGTATGAGCTTTGACCTTGACATCATCAAGTATGAAAGCACTCGCGAACGTCTGCAGATCACTTGAGTTGAAGATATATTCAATTACATGAATAAGACATTGATCTTCGCTCGCGAAGCTCTGATCAAAACACGAAAACAAATGATGAATCAAGCTAACAAGCATAGAAAGAAGATCAATTATGAGATTGAATCAAAGATGTTTTTGAATGAATGAAACATCATTACAGCAAGACTCTTCAAGAAATTGAATGACAAGATGCTCAATTCTTTTCAGATCACAGACTCTGTTGACTCATTTTATAAGTTGAAACTATCAGAGACTATGCATATACATGATATATTTCATTCAGAGTTTCTTTGTTCTGTCGTTGATGATTCTCTGTCTGATCAAAAGAATGAATTCTCGAGATCAATAGTGATAAACGATGAAGACGAATGAAAAATCGACGATATATTGAACTTTCAACAATATCGAAGACAACTTCAATATCAAGTCAAATGAAAAAGCTATGACAACGATCTTAACTGATATAACGCTAATGATGATGAGTTTATGAACGCTCAAGAGATGATTGATGAATTTCATATCAAATATTCAAGAAAAGCGCACTAAGAAACAACATTCATGTGAACATAAATAGTCAAGAGAGAAAGATAATGTTATGATTCTAGTCTTTGTTTATTCTTTGTTTAGTCTTCGTCTGATTTCATTCTAATTGAGTCTAGCGAGAATCTGATCTAAAGATGATATCATTGAAACTCTGCATCATATGTGTAAAACGTCAACTCAATCGAGTCTAGCACAGAACTGAGAAACATACATATAAGAATCGAGTTCTTTTCTGTAGATACTTTTCTTTCTTAGCATTTATTTATTAGTTAAATGACATTCATATGACTCACTCTATGCTGACTTCTAACAGACAGCATGACTTTTCGTTTTTGCAAGATGCAATCTCATTATATATGATGATAATGTAACTGTTGTCATTGATATAAACAAAATCTTCATGCGCGAAGAAATAATGCTGCATTTGCAATGAATAGTCTTGCTGATGACTGCACATGATATCTGCATACATGCTCTGTGAATTTCAACTCATGAAAATTATTTAACTGATTTGTTTTTCAGAGCGAAGTTCAATACTATTGCTGACAAGTTTTCTCAGCTAACTACACTTTAATTAATCAGCACAAGTTGTTAAACTTCTGATACAGCGAAGTTTCTCTTGATCACTCAGCAGTCAAATATCTTTGATGAGATTTAATGATATTCATCAGAAATATTTATGATACAGCAAAAAAAAGTTACTTCATGTTTTGCTTCTTGATCATCAGAATCAAATATTTAGCTTCAATTTTAAATCTGATCAGCTGATCAGCAAATCTAAATGATAAAATGATCAAAGTTAAAATCATTAAGATTTATTTCATTAATTTATGATCACATTACATTGATGTTGAATATTTTGATATCAAGATCAAGACATTTCATCATTCTACATTATAATGAATCATAGTTAAAATTCAAAGACTTCAAGATGATGATCAAACTTGCAAGCAAAGATTTATAACATGAAATTTACTGTTACTATTACTACATCAATTTGATCAATTTATCATTGAAGAAACAACATGACATGCATCATTTTGTCTGATATTTGCGAACTTTCTGGGTATGAGTGAGTTTACATAAAGTCAATCGAATAAAACATCTGACTTCAAACAATGACATTTAATCAGAAATTCAATTATCTTTCAGAATGACTTTTTGCAACTTACTTTATCAAGCTTCAAAATTAATTCTTTCAGACGTGAAATAACATTGATCATCGCTGTTATCGACGACGAAGCGTGCGTTAAAAACTCATTCATTAATCTGTTTTCAAAGTTTTCTGCATCTCTGCTGATGTCTCTGTTTGATTCAGAATATTCATACACACGAATTCACGTCATCGAGATTCTGCGTAGAACGCTAGTCACACTGAGCATAGAAGATCGCTACTCGAATCACTTCTTTCGTCAAGATGCTGCTATCTCAGCTCGTTGAGCAGAACTTTTGAAGAATGAAATTCAGCTGCTAGAGAAATGAAAATTCGACAGCTATCGCTTATACATTGAAGCTCACCCTAGCTACATACTAAATGCCTCTAGAAGGCATCAAAGATAGTCACTTCCGGTCAGTCGACTAGGGCCAGCCCTCGTCGGTCTCGATACTTCGTATCGACGTTCCTGGGGTTTGGGAGTGCTTGGCACCTCAGGGCGGCTTCCGGGGCAAATTTTAGCCCTGGAGACCGCCAGGGGCCGCCGGGTTTGCCCAAACACATATAATATATATTCGTTCAAACGGAGGCGATGCCCGATAGCTTGCGCCAAATTTGGGTTCAGAGCGAACAAGTGCGGTCCACAGATTGATTCCACTGCTGCTTGAAATAGCGGTTCTTTGATAAAAGAGCTTAGATCAGACATTGCCACCCAATCCTGACCGATCTCACTCTCTCGAATTAAAGAAAAGAGTTTTACCATGAAACGATCGGCAATGGGCTGCATACTCGAGCCGGAGAGGGTTTCGGTCGAAATCTTGTAAAGCGCATGGTACACACGGTGATCTGATGCACTGTACTCCCTAGCTGAGGCTGGGCTCCGACCCCAGAATCGTCCGCTTCATACAGGGCGATGGTTTGCTTCGGAACAGGGAATAGCACCTTCAATGCGTGTATGGGGCCTTCTTTGGCCGATATCGTGGTGCGGTCGTTGCTGAATATTGCTCTGATATTCTGAGCCCCAGTGATGAAGTACATTTGAGTTTCCCAAAGCTTGATACTAACAGGTTTGTAGTCGGTACATTGAGAGCTGCCATTGTCAGCATATTGTTCTATACATTCCAGGATGGATCCTGACGCAATGGCATTGACAGCATGCCCAGCATTCCATGCAAAACTAGGGCCATGTCCAAGAAATGGTACCCAATATGGTAGCATCGGAGCAACTTTGCCCGTCTTTTTGTCATGGCTCGCAAGCTTATATCGACTCCAGGTCACAAGGTAGGTCGAAAGTAGCAAAGAAAATACAAGAGACATCAAAAATCCTGCGATGCGGGAATAGCTAGGCTTCGACAGTACTGTTAGGCGTTGAAACTCATAAGTAGGGGTACTAAAGTTGGTGATCCAAGAAGTGCTCAACGCGGCAGCTTCCAACCCAGTGGGGTGGATCCAAACTGTGCTGTACTCCATCTCTAGCATTCAATTTTTCGAGTCTTGAAAACAGGAGAAGAGCTGGCTTTAGTATCGAGGCTTTGAAATCCCTTGCATCCATGAGCTCAGTATCAACATGTAAGGGATTACTCATTGAGAAAGCCTGATCTCGGGTTCGACCCCTGAGCTCCGGGTGAATCTTTGCCATGATGTTAAATTACACCTTCAAGACCAGACTTCTGTCGAGCACGAAGAGCGTATCGATCGTGAAGGTGTAAAGCTCAGCTATAAGGACGTATATGTGCCATATGCATGCAGGCGAGCACATGCATAAGTGACGGATTGGCGGACTCGACTAGGTTACCGAAATGTTTATCTTCTTCTCTGGTACCATCGAGGCTGATGAACTTGCAAGGATACTAGATTGTCGATGCATTCGACGTATTGTAACGTAATTTTTCATGCATACGATGTCAGACTAGTACTGACGCACCGTTCCCTTGTATGGGATCAAACTATCTAATTGGTCAAGCACATTGGGATCATGACTGGGGAGAATCTTCTGACAAAAGGGTAAGGTAAGATAGGCACACCAGTAGCAGACGGGGACCAGTATTCGATAATCGGTCCGATGGGTAGGCCGATGGCCAGAGTAGAAGACCAAGATTAGGTATTTCCATGTGCCCCAATGTCCAAATCTCGGTGTCGCAAATGCTTTCCAATTCAACTCGAGTCGATCGTCTTTATACCCGATAAGACTGATTGTTCGTTCAAATGTCTCGAAGTGAAGTATGTGATTACCCGCAACGATATGGCAAGATTGTGGCTTATGAGTTAGCCTACGGCCATGTTCTAGAGGAAGATCCGGTAATCGTTTTGACTCTCTCCCGGTGGCAGAAGCTTGCCCAGTGTTTCAGAGTCTGACAAGGAAGGACATGATCTGCTTCCACAACCCCACACAGTTGCATAAGCCATTTTGCTTCCAATCGACCAGTCTTTAGACCAAAAAAACAAAATGTTGTTCCTGGAGTTTTGGGGCCCAAATCAGAGCCAGGTCGTTGCGCCCCGTGGAAGCATTTTCGTACCCTTGTTATCTCGTCTCCAAAATCTGCTCCTTGTTGAATCTCTTCTCATCTGGATTCGGCTCTTTCATATATCTCTTTGATCCTCGGAGAATTTCAATCGCTGGGTCTGAGTATGCAATTCCGTATCTCCAAGAAAGTTTAGCATGGCGTTAATATCGTTGCTATTATCGACCGCTCTTCATCCGTTATTCCTTTGCGCAATCCAAGTCGTAAGTCACGGTTTTCTGGTTGATTTTTTCGAATTCACTTGACAAAGGAGGATTTGCTGGGGAGTTTCAGCCCAAATTCCCTACTCTATTACGTCGAGGTCGCAATACTAAGCAAATGGAATCTCAAAGAGCGCAGACCGACGGTGATAACAAAATCCAGAAATTACCAGTTCTTGTAGAGGAAGAAGTACCAGACTTGATCGAGCTCGATCCAGATGACTTTCTTGTTCCGAGAAGCGAGGCACGTAGGCTTGATCAAATCTTTTCTCATCATGAACGCTTTATTTGTTGTTCGGATTCTCATAAACCTTTGATATGCGCTGCAACGGTACTCCATGGGAAGTCAAAGGCGTTCCACCATCCTTGGATACCCATCCTGAATAAATACTCACTCGAGCCGATTTTCTCTGCCAACGATCATTAAGACTCTTCTACTGCTACCTCGCACTCAGTCTTTTGACACTGAGCATTCATGCGATGGAAAACTCATCACTGTACCCATCTGTTCTCATTCCCGTCTTCCGACTTCTACAGGAGGTAACCAAAGAGCGGCTATTTAGTAAGGCCCACGACAACTGTGGTCTTCGGAATCCAGATTGCATGCACAATCCAGATCATGTGTGGTGTCGTTGCTATTGCTTGCGTGGGTCTTCACATACCGGATCCGGAATGCTGGCGACCTATTTATAAGTCCCTCAATGACGCCTATACTCTGCGTCGCTCCTAGAGGTAAATCTGCATCTCTTTGTGGTCTTTCATTTTCTTTGCGAACCAGTACTGCTTGGCTTATTCTACACTTTTTTCTGTACTATAATCTGTCACCAATTCAACCGCCGGAAATTTGTTTCTCCCACCACATACCTGATATACAATCTACTTCCTTTCCGTAGAGGCAGTGTACCGGCTCGTTCACTCTGTGTATTCCTCTTTTTCTTGTCTCTGGTCTTCAGCACGTAAGCGACAGTGAACGGATGGCGGAAATGGCGGGGCCGAGGGGAAGTTAGTCTGTTATGGAGAATTCTTGGCTGGCTTTGGGTGAGTGCGTTGGTTTGTAGGGTGTGCCTGGTTGGGTTTATCCGGCTTTGCGAAAAGATAGGGACAAAAAAGATAGAGTAGTACCAATGAAAATCATCGAGCTGTTCATGTCGTAACGAAAGAAAATCCCCCGGATAGGATACCCATGTCAGTCAAAGAGGTTATCCACGACGTTTGTATGCAATGTCGCCATCAAAAAAGCCTGAATCAGATTCCAAGGAAAAGTATTGTTGATGACGAATACTTTGACCGTCGCCTTTGATAGGCGTGTTTATCTGAGTCCAGAAAAGGTAGTCTTTGAACGTTGCATCTCAGTCGGGATGGCTGGTCAAAGATTGTAGACGAAGATGACTTGATTAACACTATCACCAGGCCATAGGTACGGTACCGTGGATAGACTTGACGAGCAATCATCTTCTAATCACGTATCACCCAGAGTTCATTTCCCAGTAGGAGCAAAAGCCTTCCAAAGGATTTGCTACATCGATGCCAGGCTAGCGAACTTAATCATGACAGATTTAACCTGATTGTCGAAGCAAACTCTCTAGGCGATGTGTATGAACAATAGATATGGATTGGCATTCGAGTTATGAAGCTTGAGGTTGGGGTCACCGAGAATCTATTATCGATCTCTTGCCCGATTTCATCTGTCCTTGTACGCACACGAGGGACATGCTGCTGCTCCTATTCACATTTGATGACCAGCGTGCCGCGGCCGCGAAGACAAAAGCCATCGTCTATAATCTCGAGGGTAGCAAAGATGAGTTAGACGGCGCGAATGCTCGCTTACACGTAGAGGGATAACTCCATATTATTGAATAAGAGGTCTTGCTTCAATGGCTGGATAATTGAAGTGGAAGAAGTCTTGCTCGGTTTGAAACCTGGTTCAACCTTTCCTGTCCGGGATGCTTTATAACCAGTCAGTCTTTCCATCCCATTGAAAGACGACTAGCTACCGCCGGGCCTCGGCCCGCTCAGCCGCCATCTGACGACGCCCAAGCTTAATATCTGCCCAAATCTTTGCCGACAGGCAATGGCCTCACAATAACCCACTGCCAATGCAATGTCGAATAAGAAAATCGTGCAAAAGGAAATCGAACGCTATTGGGAAATCTTCTCCTCCCTCTCCAACGGCGGCACCCACCTCACCGGCGCCCAAGCCGCCTCCGTCCTCCAAAACAGCCAGCTACGGGATGATCAGCTAGAGCGGGTCTGGGACCTTGCTGATGTCGACAATGATGGGAATCTTGACTTTGAGGAATTTTGCGTTGCTATGAGAGTGATATTTGACTTAATTAATGGCGTACGCTACTTGCAGCTCTCTCCAGTCCTCTAATTCGCCTGCTAACTATCAATTGCACAGGAATACTCCGATGTCCCTACCACCCTCCCCGACTGGCTTGTCCCTGAATCGAAAGCCCACCTCGTCCAAGCCACACGCGCCCTCTCCGGAGAAACTTCCACTTCTTACCCCTCCATCCCTTCCCCTAGCTCCTCTCCTCCCGGTCTAAAAGACGGCTTCGACTGGTACATGTCGCCCTCGGATATGAGCAAATACACATCAATCTACACCGCCAACGCCTCTCCAAGCACTGGCACTCTCTCGTTTTCTTCCCTGGACCCCCTATACGCAAGCTTGGACGTGCCCGACACGGACCTAAGAAGTGCGTGGAATTTGGTGAATCCAAGTTCTCAGCCCGCTATCAACAAACACGCCGCCCTCGCCTTCCTCCACATCCTCAACCAGCGCCACGAAGGCTACCGAATCCCTCGTTCCGTCCCCCCCAGCCTCCGCGCGAGCTTCGAAGAAAACAAAATCGACTACACCCTCGACCGCGTCCAATCCCCCGCACAACGATGGGCAACCAGCGAAGACGACCGAGAAACGCCCACCGGCCGCAAAGCCAAATTCGGCGACACCTACCTCTCCCGCCTCGGCGTCGGCGGGAAATCCAGCTACGCGCCCTCGGGCACCGACTTCAGCAGCACCCGCAACAAAGACCGCGACTGGGAGGAAGTGCGTCTGAAAACACAACTCACGACCCTCGAAGACAAAATCGCCTCTCTCGAAGCCAAAACCCCCAAAGGCAAATCCGCCAGCCGCCGGGACAACAACAGCAAGCCGGCGCTCGTGAAGCGCGAGCTGGAGATGCTGCTGGAGTACAAGCGCAAGGAGATACGGGAGTTGGAGCGCGGGGAGGGCAGGAGCGAGGTGGGAGGGAGGTTGAGGGGGGTGGAGGGGGATTTGAGGAGTGTGAGGGAGATGGTGGAGGGGTTGGAGGGGCATTTGCGGGAGAGGGAGGGGGTTTTGGGGGGGTTGAGGGAGGAGCTTGAGGGGGTGAGGGGTGGGAGGTGAGCGGCGAGCGGTTTATAGGAGTATCTCAAGGATGTAAATTGAGGGTTTGAAGTTCTTCAAGGGGACTTCTCGTAAGAGCTTATACGGCTCTTCGTTTCTCTACCACTTCCATAAGCCTTTCAATGTGTACCCTCTTCGTACCGACTTCCTCGTACCAAAATCAAATTAACCACCCCACAGTCTCCGAGGCGAAGACACACTCCCTCACATCCTCAGCTCCCACCTTCTCCCCCCTCTACCGCATCTCCCACCCTCTTACATTTTCCCCTTCTCCCTCCACTCCCAACCCCTCATCCCCACATCCCACACCCCACACCCCCCACAAGCCACACCCACCCACCCACCCACCCCCTCTCTGACCCAACCCCAAACCCCGCTACCATCAACAGCAGCAACATCTACGTTCACCCGAAATCGTTACCAGTGGCCGCACCGAGCCGAGCGAGAAGAAATCGCCGAGGTAGGGGGTCTGAGACCGCGTCTGGGGGGGAAAGCGAGCAGTGGGGAGGAAGTTTGGGGAGGGGAGGGGATGGGAGGGGAGGGGGTGGGGAGGAGGTGGAGGTGGAGATGGAGTGGAGTGGAAAAGATGAGATGAGATAAGATGAGGTAAAATAAGATCAAACCTAATAAATATACACTCGGGGGCGTAGAAGCGCCATGTGCGATTTTTTAGAAATTGAATAGACAGTCTAAAAGCGGGGAGGGGGGATAACTGAGAGTTGATACGAGAGGGAATTAGTGAAGGGTTGTGGGTTATGAGCGCGTCTGGAGGTGCGATGGCGGTTGCGGCCAAGGGCTTTTTTCTTCAGAGTGGTGAGAATAGATACATACGAGAGTAGGGTTTGCGAGTATCAACTTGGCGTAACCCGCGTTCGAGACGTCAAGACTAATCCTTCTAGTGAAAAATACCGCGGGATGTCATGATGCTTCAGTGCCTAGGACCAAGATTTGTCGCCCAAGACGGTCGGCTTCATTTGCTATGGGCACGATCTTATCCAAAGCCAAAGTAGCCTTGCCAATAAGGGATGCATAACCAAGACGCCACCACCACCACCATCTCGGAAATGCTCCCTGACTCGCTCCCGCAGTAGATGTATCAACTTCTCCTCTTAAACACCACTCCAACTCCATTGTCCATCATACCACCACCTCATTTCCTGCCCCCGTTCTCATCAATCCCACCACCACCGCCCTTGGCTGCTTTTCTAGACGCAAATTTCCCTTGTTCCTTTCCTGCAGCCTTTGGAAGGGCTGGAGTGGCGGCTTTTTTCCTGTTGGTGGCAGGGGCCTTCTTGACTGCTGGTACTTTGAGGGCGGATGCCTTGGGCGCTGTTGCTTTGGACGTTGGTGCCTTGGAAGCTGGCGCAGGTGCATTGGGTGCAGGCGTCTTAGGAATTCTTCCGTCAGCCATAGTGTGAGAAGGCGGGATTGGAGCTGTGGATTTACTTTGCCGGGGAACGTTGGCTTGAGCAGTTGGTTGAGGAGGTTGATGAGGTGTGGTGTTGTTACTGTTGTTGCTTGGATTGGATGATGTCGGTTTTGGGGGTGCTGCCATAGAATTTCTTCTTACGGTGGTAGCTGGTGCAGGATTCAGTGGTGCGCTAATGGGTGGGAGTTTTGGAGATCCGGCGGGTGAGGGAGCTACCATAGTAGCCACAGGAGCTGTGGTTGAAGCCGGAATTGTGGTTTTCCTCCTCGTTCTCTCGGTGGCGGCTTTGGGGAGTGGTACGGTATTGTTACTCTTTGTATTGGATGAAGGTGTCGGGGTTGGAGCAAACGATACCGATTTCCTCTTTGGGGCGGAGACTTGGCGTTTCTTAGGCGGAGGTTCTTCGTCGTCGGTATGGCCTTCATGGCTTCCATTTGCGGGCTGTCCATGAAATGGCTGAGCATTTAGGGGATGGTCTGATACCGGTGTCGGTAGAATCTCAGGCGTGGGGAGCGGTGTCTGGATATCGGATGCTCTTGGTAGATTCAGGTTGTTGTGTTGATGTGCCGTAGTTGTGGATGGATCTGGAGAAACAAAGGGCCTTGGAAGCTGTGGTAGAGGCAATGAGTGCTGCGATATTCTCGAAAGATTATTGGTAAACGAATTGTTGAGCATGGAAACTTGGGAAGAGGGTTGCACCAAGATGCTAGACTTGATAATGGACACTTCTTTTGGTAGACTTTGTCTCGTTGCAGGGGGTAACTCTAGAACACCCTGGCTGTCGCTCGGAACACGCCGAGCAGCAGTATCTGGCTGATATACGCTCTCCACACTGTCCAAGGCAGTATGAATTTGTCCTAAGCCAAATGCACTCGTCCAGTGGTCCAAGAGCCCAGGCTGCTGTCTACAGCACCTCAAGTACTCCTTGGCCTTTGAGAGGTCCGCGCTCGTTGTTGTATAGTAGTCGTTTTCTCCAATTGATTTGTAGAGACTCTCCTTAAGAAGCTGTCGAAACCCCGTCTGGGTTACGCGCTTTAGCTCCTCCCCGCTGCGACTTAGCAGGATTCGCATTGTCTCAGTTCCTAAAGACGCTGCAGCTTCGTCCTCTACAGCGGCCTGCTCCTCACGTTTGTCCAGGAGATCAAGCAACTTCTGCTGTTGACCTCCATTCAGGCGAAGACGATGCATTGCCTCTGTTCTTGAGGGAAAGAAGTCCTCCATGATATCCACCAAGTCCACCTTGAGAGCGACCGGAATTTCCCCCCAAAGCTGGCCCAGAGCCTCAGGTGACCTCTGGGTACTTGCACCGGTCGAGGTGATTGGTCCAGATGAACCTTCCTCATCGCTTGTCTCCATCTCGGCTATGTTCCAGTCCTCCTCTGTCCTAGTGTCAAACCGTTTCATGATCTTTACGTTATCCGCGTACACAGGGTTCTGGAGGTTGTTGCTTGTATCCCAGCCTTTCCATCCTTGACCCGACCATTTCTTCTCCATCAGGTATGCGCTTTGAGGGGTGATTGGGGCAGATCGCGGTAATGCCAATATTCCCATGTTGCCGGTCATCTCTTGAGTCTTGTACAGTGCCTGAGAATCGGTGTTCAGTGTAGGGTCTTGAGTAGCGGAATTTCTAAACTGAGAGCAGCGAAATGTATTTGGATTGAACGTCGAGGTGTTAGGGGTCGGATAAGCAGATCTGTGCATTTCACAGGGCAGATACCTGTTGGTCTGCTCCACCGTCGTGTCGCGCATCTGGGTGTAGCTCACCAAAGGTGCATTGCTTTCTCTCCGCTGTCCCAGCTCCAGTGTTGGAAATGCAGCAGGTGGAAGATTTGGGTTGAACTCGATGACTTTGCCACGGTAACCCGAAGATCTTCGTTGAGCAACGGTCGGTCGGTAGAGTTCTTCTTCGGAGTTGTCGTGGGCAACCAGACCGTCGTATTTTACCGGCGCTTTAATATTCTCTCGACCTCGCGTCTGCATTCTGAAGGGGGGCGGTGCAACCATTTCGAAATTAACGAGCGTTCCACAATCTGAATAACGATACAACAAAATACGGTGAATAAGATGTGAGTATCCAAATATGCAGGTCCAGGAATCGAGGTTACACAAGGTTCTAAGGGAAGGCCACCTTTACTTGATTGGTAACAATGTGCTATGGTTCAATCTCGGAAGGTTCCCTGGCAACGCGAGTACTGGAAGGGTTGTCTGAGGAAGGGGTAGGTGGTAGATCTTGGTAGTAGCCCGATGAAAACTTTTACTCTCTACTATCAAGCTGGGTGAGGTGTTGTGAATCGTGTTATGCTGCCTTCACTGTCATAACCCTTGAGCATGACATTCACATGCTACGCGACTGTAGGCGGTCAGTTTAGATCGTTTAGGGCTTTGTCTTTGTTGATCTGCAAGTCACGCGTAGAAAGGAACATGGCTGCTAGAAAAGGGTTTGATACTCACGTGTCTCAGCCCCGTCCGTAACTCTTAGCATAGCATGCTATATAAAAATGGTATCTTGAATCACCCCATCGCCCTTGAAAGCATTGCTAGGCAGCGGGTCATCCTTGAAACGGTGCGTGGCCTTCCCTTTTCTCAAATCTCTCCTCCATGCCAGATCCCTCGTCCGCGTCCGTATCCATTTCATCATCAGCCTCGTCCAAGGTCCTCTTGGTGGGTTTTTTGCTGGCCCCTGCTTCATGCGCATTAGATTCAGCCGCTCTTCCAGTGGCTACATGACCATTCCTCAAGTATTCATTGCCAGCTTGAACAACATCCCTCTTAGCTCGAAGGATAGTATTGTAGGTTTGAAGAAGAGTCTTCAACGACTCATCAAACGCCACTGCAAACCTCTGAGCCTGGACGATCTGAATTGATGGGATAAGATCCATCGAGTACATGGCCATGAGGTAAGCAGCTACCACTGTCGCCGAACGCTCGTTGCCAGATTCGCAAAAGACCAAGACTTTCCCAGGAGTTGAGGGGCAGTCTTCAGATCCGGATGCTTGATTGTTCCTGCTCTGTGCAAGTTGATACATGGAAGAGAGATGCGTATTGATAAGTTCGATTGCTCTCGGAAAGGCAGCGATAAGCTCTTGGTTTCCAGCTACATCGATGAAATTGCACTGAATCCCTAGCCCTACCGCTGCCTTGGAACTGAGAAGCTTGGCCTGTGCGGACATGGTATTACGGACTGCCAGAACCATAGTAATACCATTATCTTGAAGGAACTTCGAATCTCTCGCCGCAGACACCGGACCAAGGAACAGAAACGGTAAGACCTGTTGTGCCATCCTACGTTGCTCGTATCTCCAATCGATCATATTGTTCACGGTCATGAAGTCGCCATATGTCACGGTTTTGAGGAATTCCGCGTTTGCGAAACCGCTAGATTCAAAATCGAATAACGAACTTTGATCGATGTGAAGATCTGGTAAGCCCAATGAGGTTAGTTGCGGCGGAGGCACGACGACCCTCGGTGGTGAAGGGACTCGGTAGCTCCAGAGCTGTGCTGGCGAACTAGATCTCGCCATGTTGTGGAAAGGTTTAAGCGATTCTTTTGTGTCTACCATCCTGGCTGCTGGTGTTGCGAAGGAATACGCGTGTGAAACGAGAGAATGAAACTCGAATTCGCAGTCCGCCTTGAATTATTGCTATTTCAAAGACAATGGAGAAGCTTGTAAACTGCTCGGCAAAGTGTTGTAAACGTGAAAGAACAATGAGGATTGACAGTCAGGTGCTTGTTAGTCGCGCCAGAGACGACAACAGAACCTCGCATTGGGTCAACTCGCATAACATCTCACGAGATGTGAAGACAGAAGAACGATCTATATACATTCAGTTCCAGCTGAATGCTGTGTGGTTGAGGCTCTTCGCTAACGCGATTTATGCGAATACATCTTATGCTCAAGATTATGTAATTATGCAAAATTCCAACACTCATGATGATCTACTGTACATTGTAAGGTAAGGTAACTCAAGTACCTCATTTTGCACTTTACCTTACTCTACCTACATTAACGCTGAGGTGAAGTTAGGTGTCTGGGATTCCTAGCAGGATCTGCAAAGTTGAGATCGTCTCAACATGATATTCGTTGTTACGAGACCCACCCATTCTCCGACTGAGCCCTCTTATTATCGCCGCTGTACGACTCAGGGTTTACTCCAGAATAAGAAGCTACCTGTCTCCGAGAGACCATACATCGTGTTAGGGAGAAATCGGGTCTTCTTCCTCAACCTTGCCATATTTTTGAATCAGCTTCTCCATACAATCCAGCGCATCCTCTCTATACCCTTCAGAAAACAACGCATAGTGATTCAACCACTGATATCTGTTGTGAACATTAGGAGAAGCTGAAACTGCAGGGGGCTGCTACCCAGACTTGCTTACAATTCATACAACGCCAAGCGGTCATCATACTCGTTCTTCGGCTCGGATTTCGGTATCAACCGATGATACTCATTAAAGAACCCGGCAGAGAATCCACCAAACATCCTCATTATTCCTAGGTCGTATTCGGAATGCGCATAGCAAGCGCCTGCGTCAAATGTGACCTCTTGAATTCCACCTTTCCCACCAACTCTTCCTCGAGCTTTGTTCCCGGACCACAAATCTCCATGGACGAGTGCCGGTTGGACACCACCTTTTCTGCCTCCCAGATGTCCATTCCCTAGTAAACGATGAACAACTTCTTGAACGATCCGATCTAGTAACGATGTCAATTGGGTGTCTACTCCATGATTCTTCTCAACGAGCTTGCAGACAGGGCGGAGCCGGTTTTCGGCGAAGAACTTAGGCCAGGAACGGCTCCATGAATTGTTCTGAGGAGTGCGGCCGACGCAAGTCATGACAGTGAAGCCAAATGCTGGTCTTGGCAGCCCTCGAGGAACAGGGGCTGGTGAACTATGAAGTTTGGCAAGCTTTTGGGCTAGAGATAAACCGCTGTTTTGACCACCACCAACAGCTTCCATGTCGATGAATTCAGTGAGGAGAAAGTAGTCAGAGGAATCGGAGAGTTTGCCGTGGGCTATACCCTTCGGGCAAAGCGAGGGAACCGCAGAATGTATGGCGGTCAACGATTCATGTTCCCCTACCCGTTAAGTTAGTGAATCAGCACTTTAGCAATCAACCGTTATACGAAAGGACTCACCTCTGAACATTTCACCATCCGGTCCTGTCTTCAAGCAGTATACACTGGTCTTGCCGTCAATTACTATTGAGATCTGACGGCGTTGAGAATCCCGCTTGGCCGTATGGTTCGATGGTGGCTGTGTTTGAATCAGCAGCGAGGATTGCTATGACGGCCGGATAGAGATGCGAATCAGGGAGCGATGTTTTAGGGACGTTGTCAGTATCAGGAAGCACCTCTTCACCGTAGACTTCTGTCTCCTCTCTTAGGAATTTTGCTATTGGGTGATGGAAGTTTTCTTCTGCGAGGGAATGGGGCTTCCGGCCATCGTTGTCCTCGACCCTTGTGTCGGCTCCTTCATCAAGTAGCAGCTGCACCACTGCTCCCGAGCCGTTACTGGCAGCTTGGTGCAGTGCTGTCTGTCCAGTCTGATCCTTGAGGCCAGGATCAGCATCCTCCTCTAGGAGTAACTTGATGACTAAAACATGTCCACGCTAAGCAGCTTGATGTAAAGCCGTCTCTCCTTCGTCGTCTGTTTCATTGGGATTTGCGCCTCCTTTGAGGAGACGTCCAACCGCCGCGGTATGACCATTCCAAGTCGCTTGATGTATTGCTGTCCAACCGTTGTCCGCCCTGGAGTGCACATTTGCCCCATTCTTCAGCAGATTTCTCACGATCTTTTCATGACCGTTCCAGGCCGCATGGTGTAGGGCAGTCCAACCATCATTGTCCCGGACTTCGAAATCAGTTCCATGTTCGAGAAGGAGTCTGACGATCGGCAGATGACCCTTCAATGCTGCATGGTGCATCGGAGTACACCCTTCCATGTCCTTGATCATGATACTCGCATTCCTCGAGAGTAAAAGCTCCATAATTTCCACATTTCCACTGGTGGCTGCTCGCATCAGTGCTGTTCACTTTGTGCCATCCGTGGCTTCTACATCGGCATTATTTTCTAGAAGTATCCGTGCAACACCGGTATGGCCATTGAAAGCCGCTCGATGAAGTGGAGTCCATCCAATCCTGTCTCTGGGCCTGCAGTCAGCACCCTTATCCAAGAGCTGCTGCATAATGAGAGCATGCCCGTTGCTGGCTGCCCAGTATAGCGCCGTCACCCTTCATTATTCCTCGTAGCGACATGAGCCCCTCGCTCCAAAAGAAGTCGGACCGCCGAGTCGTGTCCATTTTTAGCAGCCCACAGTAGAGGCTGATTGCCCAAAGATCGCGGGCATGTATATCAGATGCATAGTCGGAGTCCAGGAGCTTTAAGAGCAACCATGACAACCCCGCATACGCCGCGAGATGAAGTCCGGTGAATGCGCCAGGACAGTTCTCTCCTTCAGCATTGGTTTTGGCCCAATATGCCGAGAACCAGATTTGTCGTTCTGTTGAGTTCGTATGGAAGAACCCTTCATTAACATCAAAACGCTCTGCAATATCATCTGGGGCGTCTCTGGCATGGTCCATCCAAAAGAGCATAGGATACTCAAGAAGCGCAATGTCGCCTTTCTCGCGCTTTACGGCATCGCTGGTTTTCCGAATCTTCGAAATCGATGGTGATGAATCCCTCGAGTGTGATGATCGCTGCAGCTCATTGCACACATATTGAAAACAATGAACGGCAATGTTCCGATGCTCAGCACGAAGGTCATGGGAAACAATACTTTCTCTACCGTTTTCGAGGATATGGATTCTGGCCGTCAAGTGAATGAATTGCGCCTGCCTAAGGTATATTTTCGCGGACAAATGAACGAAGTGAGCTTGCCGTTCCCGAACTGTGACCATCGAGCCACATTGTTCAACATACTCTCCAAGCACGTGGTTATTGTGGTGATATTTTTTGGGCAAGCCTGCGGCAACAGCTAGTTCTGGCAGCATGAGAGGTCTAAACGCCGCGATCATAGCTTGAAGGATGGCTTTTATATATACGGTCGACCTCTCGTCACCAGAAGCCAATACTTGATCCATGATCCTTGTGTATATAGGGGTTATCCCAGCAGGTAACTGCGAGAGCATCTCTTCTGTATTTACAGAAAGAACCGATGGCTTGAATAACTCGCGGCATGCCAAAGCGACCCAGAGGAAGGTTCCTTCGGCTTTTCAACGAAGGCTATCTTCCACAAAAACTCTCAGCGTCTCGTCATAGTGCTTCACTCTTGTCAGTTGCTTTACCTTGTAATCGATGAACTTTAGAACGGCCTCATCCACGTGGGAAGAGTTCTCTTCTAGACTGATGTCTAACGATCCTGTCAACGGCTGCTTGATTCTCAAGTCATTTCGACTTGTCAAAAGCCATTTAATATGACACCCCGAATCTTCTGCTACGCTTTGCCCAGAGTCATCGTCTTGAGCGATAATATAAGACTCAAGAAGCACGAGAAACGTATTCATAGATTTCAAGTCACTTTCATTCAGTGCATCGATAACGATAAAGACTCTTTGAAGACAGAAATGTTCAATGATGATGTGAAGAATTCTTCACAATGTCTGTAATGAATTTGACGAGGAGAACAACTGTTCGCGTTGCCGCTCGTATTCATTGTGCAAGTAGACTGTAAGGTCTGGTCGCTGACAGAGAATCTGGTAGATAAGTCCTCGAAGAATAAGAGAAGCCGTCTTCCGCCGGTCATCTTGATTGTCGCAGAAGAAGTAGATCAGAGCTTCACTTGAAGCGACTTCGGCAAGCTGAATGTTTTTTGAGAATCCCTCAATAAGTGAAATTGCGAGCATTGTCTTGCCTTTTCCAGGATCACCATGGAGCCACAGCACGCGAGAGCACTCCTCTTTCAGCCATTTGAGGTAGGTGGAGTTGTTCAGGATCCAGTTTTCCGTCGTGTCCAACAACTTGTCTTTCTTATTTGCTATCATCTGCATGTCATCAGCCGGATCGGTGACAAACAGTGCCTGAATGCTCGCGTGATCGCGTTCTTCGAATGCATTTGGTGCCTGATGCGTTTTAGGTAATGTCACTCCACTGTAGCTTCGAGCGTCGAATTCACCAGAGCTTGGCAGTATCGGTAAAGCTGATGGGTGGCATTGTTAGCTTTATCGCTCGCAATAGTTGCCAGGGGAGTCCTTACATGGCCGCCGACTAGCAATTTGAACGTGTGCAGCGTCCACGAATCTTACTACCTCTTCATAGACAACGCGATAATTTCCATCTCCTGCGTCTGCGAATTTGTTCAGCCGGAAATGATCACTTGCCAATCCCAGCTTGGAATAGCCATCGAGGCTGCCGGAGTGTTCATCAACAACCGCATCCTGAAAGTAAAAGGTTAACCCCTCTACCAATGTTATCCATATAAGTATTGCCTTACCTTGACACTTGGCATTATAAGTTTCGAGCCTCTGAATCTCAGAACTTTGGCGATGTCTGACTTGTGCTGTTCGAAGAAGCAAGACAAAGGAATCAATATCGTATTGACGGTGCGTATAAAATCATACAGTAGATCTACTAGCATTTCCGAGTCCTTTTCCACGACCTTGAGCAGGCTGCAATGCTCACCAAGCGATTTAGCTGACGCAATGAAAGCAATGAGCGACGCCTTGGACTGAGAATTCGATCCGCGATGGGGTGTTCCCAAGAAAATGATCCCTGCTACAGACTGGATGATGCAGGGGTAGTCTTCTTCATAAGATTCGTCGAGACTAATGCCAGTTGAATGTTAGCCACTTGGATTGGCACAACGCACCGCGTGTGAGGAAGGCAAACTTTTTCAATTACTATACCGCCAAAACAATGTCCGATGAAGACGATCGGTCGAAGTGGGCACTCCTAATCGAACCTTAGCTCCACAGCTCAAGACCCAATATTCTACCACGACCTTTCGTGATAGCATCATACTGCGCAGCAGCTGATCTGCGACTAGTGGTAATCTCTGCTGTATCGCTTCTCTGCCCAGCCATTGTGATTCATACCCGAAGCGTAGTATTTTGAAGTTTGAAATGACTCGTGAAAGCATATGTTCATTCTTCAATCAGTTTACGTCGTCAGTGGCCCATGTAAAGTCAGGATGGGCTCCGAAGCCATGGACGGCGACCACACTAGAAGCAAGCGTCGTTCGGTATCAGGGTTTCCGCGTCGGATGAACCATTCTGAGGATGCATACTCCACGAGAGAATCAGGTTGACGGCTGTCGTAAGGCGCCGTATATAGGGTTTCGAGCCCGAATATAACTGCCGTCTCCGGAGCCTATTCAAGTCAGTACTACGATGCTTTCTTTGATACGCCAGAGCGGGCCCTTGATTCACTACTCACCATCCTCACTAGACTGAGTAGGCGATCAATGCGTAATAGAAGCAGAACGTCAGGAAGGCAATGGTTCAAAAGTATTCTCGATAGGCAACGAGACAGTCGTGTGTTAAAATCGCAAAAGATCGCGGGGTGGTAGCACAGCACCAGCGGTGTAAAGGGTTTCATCAATACTAGGGTAGCTGCTTCATCCTCACACCTCGTACGAACGCAGTACCAGTAATTTTGCAAGGATGAGAAAACACCGGCCAATGGCATAGCTTACTGAGATAGCCTCGGGGGCCTTTGAACCGCAGAACGGTCATAGATCGGACAGACGACTTTGATGCTTGCAAGCATACGTTAGAAGATCCTTTCCCCATTGCGGTCTTGAGTGCTTCACTTCAGAGTAGATCGGAGGCTCTACCTCCGTACAGCTCAAGCAATGCTATAGTAGGTTGTTCTTAATCCCATCTCGAAAACGAGCGTGTCGAAAATCAATTATCGAATGAGCGTGAGCAAGGAGGTGTGATACTCTGCGCTGTAAGACATCTCTACGGTAGGGCCCATAAACATCGTTAGCAGGGTATAGATTATAACCACAACGGTAGCATGGCCGAATCGGTAACCTACAAAGCAAACGACATCTTGCATGTGGACGAACTTCCAGCCACGGATATTGTCATAGCAGCCGGTCCATGGACGAAGTTCATCTTTCCCGCGGCTCCCATCAAGGAATCAAGGAACCACAGCATCGTGACTCGCCCCTCCGGGCCAACCTCCGCATATGTCCTTTTCCCCGAACTGCATCCTCGAATTCCCCAGAAGCATACCTCCTGAAATATACCCGCGACCCGACGGAACAATCTATTGCTGTGGACCTAGCGACGCGGATATCCCATTACCCAAGACTAGTGATATGGTCGAGTATAGTGACGAGGTCTGTGATACAATCTACAAAGATGTCAGCAGCATTTCGAGCGAGATACGCGACGTGGAGGTATTGATCAAGCAGGCCTGTTATCGACCGATTGTCGTCGGCCGGAAACGTGAGATTGGGCCTCTGGTCGGATAAACTAGCATCAAAGCTTTATGAATCGCAGCGGGTCATGACTCTTGGGGCATCCAAAATGGGCCGGCGAAAGGGAAGGTGATGAGTGAGATGATACTGAAAGAAGAAGTGCGAAGTGCAGATGTGTCGACCTTGGATCCCAGGCCCATGTTGAGGATTTCCTGAAGTTGGCTTTCAGACTCTTCAAAATCTTGTCATCAGACGACAATAATGACACTGCTCTGCAAGAAATACAGGTAATGATCCGGGTGAAGTGTCAATCCGCAAGTTGTCGACGTGCAGTAGATTATTCCACTTTGATGATCTCTGTCTCGCATCTCTCATTTTTGAAATTGTTGGGTCTCGGATTGACAAAAGCACATTGCAAGACAACGGATAAATACATAAAGTCCATTTTCAGATCTCTCTACACCACTGTCGAAGAAGGAACGAGGTGTTTTCGCTTTACATTCAACCTCAACCTCTGCTAACGGATGCCTTCTATTTCATGCTCACAACGGCTTGTTCATCGTAGCCTCCTATCAGCTTCCATCCACCCACTATTGCATGGTATCAACCGATGTCTCATAACTTCTGTCTAATGCAACTCATTCATCAACATTATTACACACTTCCCCTCCCCACGTTCCTTGATATCAAAAACAAGACTTCAGCTCGAAGGTGAGTTTTGCCCGTGAGCTTGTCAGAAAAGTATCAAACCAGCTCCACAACCATTTCTTTCTCAGTCTTTTGTTGTGAAACCCAGAGCAACCCAACCATCTCTCAAGCCCCAGCCAACGCCAGTATCAATCGCGCGCACGTACATGCTCTTCACTTAGCCTTTACCCATCTTGCACTTGCCAAATTCTCCAGCCCTTCAGCCACTGCTCTACACACAAGCATTCGTCTGTCTATGCGCTGCGTCTTCTTTCCCCCTTGCCATCCATACACACCCCGGTTCAAGGAACTTGGTCGGAACGGCCCAGCTCTAGCTAGCTCTTTCGAGTCTCAGGAATTGAATGCGAGATTGGGGAAATGATCATGACGCTTCGGGAAGGATTGTGAGAGGTGTGGAGCGCGGTGTGGATTTACGGCCGCCGGGGGGGCTGGATCGCTTTGGTGCAGGAGGCGTGGTATCGCTTGAGACGGATGGGGTTTACAGAGTTAATGGCGCTTTTTAGATAGCAATGAGATTGCTACAGCATCCGAGCGTTGGCTTTTCTGGTTTAGGGGGATGTCGCAAGAGCCTTGACGGTCGTCGTGGGAAGGCTGGGATGTTTCTGGTCAGACGAGCGGTAGCGCTGCTTTCACCGAGGGCTGTCACTCACTCACTCTGGAATAATGGATGGAAGTCAGATGATGATATTCCGACGAGCCTTGTGATTTCACATGGCCGTAATGCTAAGCTACTTTTGCGCATACATCGCATCCCTCCACTCAATGTACCAATGCCCCAATATCGAATAATTTTTCGATTCCAGTTTCCCCCTGAGCCCTCTTCTACATTCATGCACATTCACCTCTGGCAGTTCCGGACAGAAGTCAAAGGCCGAAGACTCATGAGGCTTGGTTGCTATCCAGAAACGAGGATGAAACCCTCCAGATTCCCAATGTTTAACCCATAACCTCGTCGCCCGCCGAGACCATAATATTGGTCGGTCCAGGGTCGGCATGATGGAAATGGTGGAAATAAAAACTTTAATAGAAACTTTCGACAGATGGAAGCGGATGATTCAAAGTTTTCGTGTAACGGGCCCCAGAGAATCCCGGAACCGGTCAGCGCGAGCTAGGGCTTCGGGAGAGGCTTTCCGTCCAGACCTTGTACCGTATCCGATGTTTGGTGAGCAAGCAAGTCGGTCATATCTGCTGAGGACCTTGTCGCATTGCGCAGACGAAAAGGCGGCCCGGCTATTCTGCGTACTCGTACAAAGCATGGGCAAAACCCGCTATGATCCAATATCCTAGCAAAATGTGTCTAAGTTGACATTCCACACCATAAGTTAATAAGACTCTTGATCCCATCGACTATATTACTTACGAGATCCAGTAATGCCGTCCTGTACTTCGCAGGCCGTTTACGCCTTTCATTGGACACACATAGAAGAAGCTCTTTTCGCACTAACTTCTCAATGCTTTGCAGTATCGTCGCGCTTGGCTTCCATAGGCCCTGTCAAACTCGAGGACAAATCTTGCTCACGGACCTCGCTAGATGCATCGACTTGCTCTCTTAGACCCTTCTCTCTCGACTCGTCATCTACGCATGCACAAGTGGTTTTTGCTACCCTCTCACCCCTCCATTTCATGCCCCATGTCCGTATTGTCCAGACAGCCAGTGAGCCAGCACCACCAGTGACGAGCCCTAGGGTTGTGAAATACCATCCTCTGCCCAATGCACTGACAAGAGGCTGAACGATTGCAACGCCCACAGCCGCCAAGGCACAGCGAGTGATTGACGCCGCAGCCGCAGCCGTACTAGGGCTCTCTGGAAATACATCTACTAACAGTGTATTTGAAATCGTGTAAATGCATGTTCCAAGAAGTCCTTGGATGAACTGAAGGATTAAAGGAATACTCACGTGGCTGCGTTGTTCTAGAGCCCATCCGTACCCAATTAAAGCACATGTCAATGTTCCTAAGAGATACCATGATCCTCGTGTCCTTGCTTTTTCGATTGGAAAATGGTCAAGATCATCGCCACGATCGAGATCAATCGTGAGCCCAATCTTTTTTGCTGTAGTCTTGTAGTTCCGATCCATCAATTTTCCGTTCACATAACCGCCAAGGATTATGCCGGCACCTCGCGGAAGGTATGAAAGCCCAATTTGAAGTTCGTTGAAATCGTAGATGTCCTTGTATGACGACGGAATGGACGTCTGAATGCTGTAATCTATCATGTAGAACGAGCCATGCAGCCACAAAATAGAAGCTGCGTCTTTCCAGAAAATAATCCGTAGAGAAGACAGAGGGTTGGGCATGTTGAGCCTCTTGGCCCTAGTAGCCGCCGTGCTGACATTCTCCCCCTCGCTCTCGTCCGGCCTGTTGCTTTTGATGCCCGCTTCTTTCTTCTCATCCCTCATTTCCCTTCTCAGGGTCCTCTTGCTGCAATCCCAGAGAAAGGTTCCCCAAGTCCTTTCCCACCATCTCCTAGCTATCACACTCCCATTCCCGACCACGTTCCTCGCCGTTTCCGGCAAGAATACTCCTACTGCCACCAGCAGTATGGCACCTACAATGACCAAGAACCAAAACACCCAGTTATAATCTTTTGATCTATATGCAACCCATCCCCCAACGATAGGCCCTACACAGGTCCCTAAGTTCAACGCCATACTGACGGGCCCAACCATTTTGCCCCGCTCCGCCGGAACACACACATCTGCAACAACGCCATAGGAGACTGCGAAAGCAGCGCTGGCGCCCAGGCTTTGAAGGGCCCGCAGAACGATAAGCACGGCATAGCTGTTATGCTCCAGCGCAAGGCCCAAGTTCGACAGCACGTAGAGCGTGAGCGTGATGAGGTATATGATCCTACGGCCGAGGGAGTCTGAAAGAGTAGCGAAAATAGCAGGTGATAGGCCTTGGAAGATGATGTAGATGGTGATTGTAAGGTCGATGGCGTGATAGTGGCTGCTGAGAAGAGGAAGGAGAGGGAAGTATATCGTTGCTGTCAATGGCGATGTTATCGTAGTGAGGCCGAGTAGAAGGGTTAACAGGTGTTTCTCGCGGGGAGTGAAGGTTGTATAGAGAGGTGATGGAACGGACTCGGGGACTTTGGGGTTCGATTTACTTTCTGAAAGAGGCACTGACGACATTTCTGGTTAAAATTCTCAATAACAGAATTGGCAGGTTTAATGATTCCAATCGACCAGTTCTAATCATCCTTGGTTTTTGTTTCGACAGGATAGAGAGTGGCTATCAAGGCATTGCTCAAGGCGCAAAGACACTTGCAGCACCTAAGGCTCGTCGAGACAATCTACGGATAATTCACTCAGAGTATGGTATCTATTAGATTCAGGACATGGTTCTAAGGTTCTGAAGATCTACGTTCCTGCAGCCTTATAGACATCACGTCCCTCCCACAGGTGTGGGCCGCAATAGTACATCTACTCAACGCGTAGTAGGCTCCGCGATCCTTTTCTGCATCTGAAAGTCATTGTTGAATGGTGCCTACGTTAATCATATACTTATTGCCGGTACACCAACTAAAGCCTGTTAGTATCCAGCACTGATGTGGTGTTTAGGTGGTATCGGTAGAGGATGGACATGGTGATTGAGTCCGCTGGATTTAACACTCGATTGAAGTTGCCCTTGCATTTGCAAGAGGTAGCCATAGCAGGCCTATTTAATGAAACAATGTAGTTTGCATCGTTAATGTGTACGTACTGGTATCATGGGAGTGGGATGTACCGTAAGCGAAGATAGCGCAGTCATCACCAGCTTGCCTCTCCTAAATTACTTGTGATGACTGCCACTTCTCCGTCTTTGGGGCATAGGAAGGTACCATCTTGTAGCATACAGCATTGCTCCAAGCTTTCATTGCTGGCCCAATCTCTTGGCATGAAATAGTGTCGCTTCAAAGCATCGAGCTGGCTGATTGAATCCAATCTAAGCGTACACATCCACAAGTCCCTGTCCAGAAAGACAAGTATTTTTCCGGGGAGAATCCCAAGTGGAACTTCTATGTGGGTCATGATCTTGCTAGAGACATCGACAGAATCAAGGAAAGTGGGCGAGTTGGTATGATCGGAACGCTCTAATAGGGAATTCTCGAAGATTAAAAGGCACTTCTTACTTCTCCCTTGAGTGACTGCCTTGGAAATATGGACAAGAAGGTGTTTGCCGTCCTGCGTAAGCATAGCTTTGTTGACGTAAATATTTTCTTGAAACCCACTGCGTGGGTTCGCAGTGCTTGGTTTCAACGATAGCTGGCTTAGGGGAGTATTCGTAGATTCAAAACTCGACCGACCGCCATAGTGAAATCGATCTTCCCGGAAATGTAGAGAAGCCACTCCTGTTAAGTCCTTCCACCTGTTTATTGTCAAGTCTTTGGAGCCGACACCCATAAGAACGTCTCTCTGTAGTGGATGATTCATCCACCTGCGAGTTTCCCCCTTTTCAAGCGCGCCAGAGAAGATCATACCTCCGGACTCAACAGACCATATCTGACCGCAGTCTTGGCTTACTACAAGAAGCCTTGTGGAATCCCGATTTAGTAAGATCTGGTGGATTCCGCCAACTATTACCTTGGCCTTGCCGGCGAGTAAAGACTGCACTCCAGATTGCGTCATTCCTGTACCAGGTAATGGAGCGTTCAGACGTTTCACAATGATGTTTCCACCAAGATCGGCTGCCGCGATGTGTTTCCCATCGTCACCCCAGATCAGGTGGTCGATTGCCAAAAAGGTGCAGAATTCTCCCAGTTCAAGCAGTTTTCCTCTGGCTTTGTCGAATAGATCGACCGTACCATCTTCATGACTTGCGCAATACAGTAGGCTCCCTGGGGCAGCGGCAAGCGCACTGATGGGTTCGATCGAAACGATCCAGGCCTCCGAGACTTGAGAGGGGGTTGTTGATGCTTGGTAATCGCTTGCTGTGTCACTTACGGTCTCCCCATGGTCGGAAAAACGAATGAGGCTGTTGGGTTCCCAGGCATTGACTGAAGAGCCTCTGAGATCGTAAAACCGCTTGCAATCTGGGCTGAATGCCAAACCGGTAACTAGGTTTTCGGAAGAGAGCTGGTAGATAACACTGAAATAAGCAAAATTCCATACTTTGATGGTTCCGTTGCTGTCGCTTGTAACAAAAAGCTTGCCGTCAGGACTGACTTGGACCTCGTCTGCGACCGAGCGCGCCTCCTGGTTTTCATCACTAATTGGATTCCATTTGAAGACACAACCATCTTTATACAAGCCAACAAGGTGATCTGACACATGGTTCCAGGCAATACGATTGACAGCCATCCAGCTGGCTGATGGACGAGCTCGGTCAGGTTGGTGTTTCAAAACTCGCCTGCATCTACCAATCAATCGGGGCTCGTTAGTAGCCCAGACTGACAATGGATATCCCCTGTATGCCACAGCGATTTGGGTAGCGTCCGCATTAAAAGCCATGTAGGAGGGAGAAGTAATGAACCCCCCCTCCACTAGGGATTTCTCTTGTAGCAATGTAGGGTCCAAGGTATGCCAGCCTTCTTCAACAGCATTGATATAGAAATGCCTAACAATCTTGTCATCCGATCCAACTAAAACCCTTGTATCATTTTCAGTAAATGTTATCGCAAGTGCTTTGTTATCAGCAGGGTTGGGAATATCAGCAATAAGCTGACCTGAAGGGATAGCCCAGATTTTAGTTGTTTTGAAACCGTACGAAACAAGTTTATCGCATTTACCATTGAAACACATTTCAGTGACAAACTCGGCGTGGCGCATCATACAAATCTCCTCGAAGTTGACGGAGTCCCACAGTATTATTGATCCCGTAGAGCCTAATACTGCAATATAACGGCCAGCGCAAGTGATTTTCCAGGCCTTGGCACCAGCGTGCAAAGATAACCTAGCCAGACAATCGTTCCATGTCGGATTGGCGATTCCAGAAACCGACAGTGCTGAAAGTTCGCTTTCTCCGAACTGGCGAGAGATGATTGAGTTCCGAGGACATAATGGAGGAACGATCTTGTATATGGCTGCGGGATCATCCAGCAAATGCCTGCCGAACTTGGCCACAACCTTGACGAGGTCAGTCGCCCACAGTTCAAGAAGTTCCAGATCTTGAAGGCGGTGTAGTAATGGGTTCCTCTCAATGTTGAGCTTACCATACAAACCACCAAACCACGTCAACACGCGCGCAGCGGTTACCAGGATGTCCAGCTGACTGAATAGGGCTAGCGAATGGACCCAGACCAGCACAGAACGTCCTTTGAAGAAGTTGACGAGCTTATCCATAGCGTTTTCCGAAGTACTTGCTGCTTGCCGAAGATGGTACGTAAACGACGTGGCAGCATAGAACAGAAACGGCTCGGTAGAGCGGATTGTTTCTTGGTTTCGTCCAAGCTTATTACGTAGTTCAGGGCGAAGCAAGTACGAAATCGTCTTTGCGAACAGCCTCTCATGAGAATGCTTTTCATCAATGAAGAATCGAAGACTTGTCGTTTTTGTCAAGTAATCACGCGCAGTTTTGTGCACCATAGCCACGTGTGAGCTGTGGTCGACGACAATGAATTGCCCGCAAACATCCTGAATGGTCCTTCTCAAGTCCAAGAACCCGGGAAACTCTGGTGTCAAGGCCTGAGAAAGCTCTTTCAAAGTCAATGGTCGATGTGCACAGACAATCCAAGTCAAGAGTGTCTTTGCTAGGATCCGATCTGCTTCTTTCGAATTGTTTGCGACAGCAAGCTCCATTCGTTGATATAAAGCAGACATTCCGGCGGGAATTTCTTCCAGTGTTAGTCTGACGGCTTGTTGTGTATGACAGCCAAGGATCTCTTCCAGCACGAGGTTAACCCAAAGGAAGTTGCCATCTGCACGATGCAGGATGCTTTCCATCACTTGCATCTTAAGGTCCTCAGTGCCGCGCATGTACTTCAGTTCATGTTCGACGTACAATCGGATATCAGATGTAGTATCTTCTTGACCATCTTGCTGAATGATGTCGATAGGAATAGCAACGGATAGTCTATCAAAAGCAAGCGACAGTGATTCAGTTTTCCGACTGATAATCAAGATACGGATCGGCGTCCGGAAGGTGGGGAGACTTTGTAGTAACTCCAAAAGGGCTTTTGGCCATTCTGACTCATCGAGTGCATCTATAACCCAAAACAATGGTTCGGGCAGGACGATTTGAGAGAATACCGAAGCAAATATCTTCTGCCATATGAAGCGAGCATCTCTCTTTTCGAGCGTGACGCCCTCGCGCGAGAGCTTTGCCATCTCTAATCTAAATGCGGGAATCTCTTTCGCCATTTGAACTCCAATAGACTTTAGAAGCGCTGCTGGGGAGCGTTTCGTATTATCCCCAAACTTGAAGAAAAAGTATTGACAACTTTGGCCTGATTCACGCACGTGGTTGATGATGTATGCGGAAAGTATCGACTTTCCGCTAGCAGGTGGTGCAGTCATCCAGGCAATACGGGACCCCGAGGCATGTTCTAACCACAGCTTGAAAGTAGGCTCTGATAGAATCCACTCGCAGGTCCCCACCATCCAGCGCTGGCGGAAGAAAGCTAAGTCATCTTCTGGAGCTTGCCCACATGCGAAGAGCTGCTCGACAAGTTTGCCTTCTTGTGATGATTGAATCTCCAATGCATCAGTGCCTGCCATCGGGAAAGCATATAAGTACAGACTAGCGGAGAGTTTCCTCTTACTGAATGGCTTTGAACATACCTCTTGACCGAAGGCTTTTCACCAACGTCTGCAACGCATTCCTCACGCTAACATAGTTGGGATCCTCTGGACTTGTGTATTTACAGACATCGTGATGGTCTGCATTTAGGGATTTAGAAATCTCCCCAGGATACCCAAGAATCGACGATTCCTTTTCAAGTACCATCTATTGGAAAGTCAGTTTTAATGACGGTCATATTATCACCGCCAAGGTCTCTCTACAGACCAGCTTTTTAGGACCTACGTACGTAGGCAATGTTTCGTGGAAAGAGAAGATGGAAAGTTTGGGCGCAACGTGGCGAAAACTTTCATTGATTTCTTCAAGAGCTATTGAGCTCTTGGATAAGTCAACGATAAAGTCTTTCGGAGATTGAAAAGAGACAGACAGCATTCTATTGAGCAACTCCGCTAGATTTGTGCCTCTGTGGGGTGTGGCGAGAAACATTATTGCAGATGTCGATTTGACAACATCTTGATAGTTCTCATCATTCTGTCCGAGCAGATACGCCTAGGGAATTAGTCTTCGCTACTTGGTCTTGGGCGGTACCAACCTTTTTGACTACTAAACCGCCCATCGAGTGAACAACAAATATGATTGGGACCTGATGACTTCAGTAAGATCGCGTACCCAGAAGATATATAGTGCGGACCCTCCCAATTTCAAGATCTCCCGCCTCATTGTCTTTTCCGAATTTCATCCCAAATAAGAGATCCTTCGCAAAATCTGCAATATTTGTATTTTGAGGACCGCCCGAGCGGAAGTTAGCATTGTACCCGAATGTTAAGACCCTTCCTGTGCATATATCCGGCTCCAGCGGTAGCCACTGCTGAGGCCAAAAGAGGCTGGGATCTTGGTATTTGGACCATGTCCTATGACTAGCCCCTCCTAGACCGTGAACAAAAATAATGTCCAGCAGCGCCGGTATTGGTGGTTGGTACACCACGTGCAATCCAAGCGCGTCAGTAGGCCCTTGCTCTGTCCCAGGACCCAGTCCATGATAAGATGAGAAGGGACTGGGCCCACGCGACGGCGGATCCAGCTCCTGAACATTACTTGAGACAGAGTTTCTTCCTCTTCGTGGGACCGCTGTCGTGTTTGCGGATGGACGACGAGACTCCGTAACGGATGGACCTAGGAACTCCGGTTTTTCGTTCTTGGGCGAGACATGAGAACGGAGTTTTTTCCACTAAAGATATAGCATCAATAAGCATTTCATGTATGAGAGCAGATAGTGGAGAAGGACCATTGATATTGCTTATCGCCTGACCATATCAAGAAACCCTAAACGCTAAATATGGGACGTTGCCGTCGACGGTGCGCAAAGGGAAATCCAGGGCATGATCGGTGTCGAGACAGTGACGAGTCACGAGAGCAGGAAATATATGCCTCGAGTGTTGGTACGAAGTAGGAATACCTATCGTCAAGGTGGCCGAGTAGTTGAAGAAGTGGACAGCTAGCTTGTTCAATCGTCAGGACCAAAGCCGCCGACCCCAAAACGCCTGCATCCTTGGCTTACTCGGAATGCGGCCGGGGTAGTTTCAACATGGTGCCAGGTGTGGGTGGGAGTACGGATTACATACGGTCTTTTTCGTAAAGATCAGAGTGGTAAACACGAATCAACGAATCATAGCTGGGCTGCCGCTTGCCGAAGGAGCCACAAATGTGCATCTTCGCGAGCAGGGCCCGCAGCCTGCAGGGATATCTACCCAAGCACGGTTAGAACTTCGAAATAGGCTCTTTTGAAGCTATGAGTGATGGTGGAGTGAGTTCACACTGGACACAGTACTTCCGTATATTGATTTGATCATTGGTGGAATCACGAAACATATCGGTCCACGCAAGTCGCGTTCGCACGTCGCAGCGATGGCTTTGGTCTCGTTTTCGAGACTACAGATCGCGCGACCAACGCTAGAGGTCGCACGACCATGCCGATCATCCGAGCATGGTCGCGCGAGCTCAGTCGACCATGCGCATAATTCCGCTTTTCTGAGCTAAGGTATTTTTTTTTTTTTTTTTTTTTTTAATTCTTACTCGATTCAACACTCATTATGAGCCTATGCGAGATTCTATATACTGTAGCGGGCGCTGCGCTAGCGCAGCGCTCTTTCCGCATCAAAAATCGCTTCTTTCTGCGCTCTATACTATAACTGTTCCCAATGCAAGAACTCTATGAGTCTGTTCCTTCCCTATTTCTCTTCTCTTTCATCTGACTCTTTGATGATGTCACAGCTTGAAATTGGTTCAGTATGCTCGTTGAGAGTATCATTTGAATGATCGTTGTCGCTGCGCTCACGATTTCTAAGAGCTTTCTCAAGTTCGTGATGTTCTCTTCTCATTGCATTGCTTTTCATTCTACTTTTCATCTGAGACATGTTAATAAAATGTGCTTGATTAACATTCAATCTTTGTTGCACTCACACATCATTGTAGTGACATTGAATACTCATCTCTCATGTAGAAATTGATTGAAGTCAATTTTTCTCATGCGTAGCTGCGTCAGTAATGCGCTGTGAGACTTTGCATGATTCTTGTGCAGTCGCAGATGTCAATGTGTCACCTCTGATGTCAGATATTGAAAATGAGTTGTGTTGAATCTCTTTTTTCAGACTATTCTTCATGTTTATCTGATCTGTTTCTGTATGAGTGTCAGTCTTGTTATTATCTCAGTGCGTTGATGCTCAATCAGCAATAAAGACAACTCATATGCATCGTCAATCATCTTGTCTGCTGCTTCATTTTTGAGTACTTCTGCATATTCTGTCATTCAATGTAACTTCAGCGTGATCTCTTGAGATTGAATGTTCTCATATGCAGTCTGAATTTTTCGCAGACGTGTTTGATCTTTTGTTGATGTCATGACTTTCATTGTTTTCAGAAAGATTTGACTGTCACTGTATATTTTATATATCTTTTCATGACACTCTTGATTCGCTGTCGCTACGTCTGTGAGATGTTTCGCTTTCGCGACTAACTCTTTCAGCTCATCATGATGAGTGATGACTAAAGTCGATTTTCTCAACCTTTTATCTAACTCTCAGTTCATTTTCATCGCGATCGCTGTAACATCATCTTTGCTGTCGTTATCATTCAAATAAACTCTTTGCTTCAATGTGAATGTGTCAAGATTATATTATCTTATTGACATTTTCTTGTTTGCAACTATAACTATCTTTGATGATTCTGATCAGAGAATCACTATGTAAAGATGACTTCAATTCATCTTCATCTGCTCAAGTGTTTCTTTCATTCACTTTTGCTTCAACTGTAAAGATGTTTTGTGCAGCTTTGATTTTCAATCTCTTTTGAGTATCAAGTCATTGCAAATTCAACACACTATCATCTCAATAACTTCATCTGATTTTCAAGAGTTCATGTTTGTTATTGATCTTTGTATCAACTTTCATAAGTGAATATCTATCAACGTCATATTTGTTTTCATCTGTAGAATCTCTGTTGATATTACATGATAAATGTCAATGATCTGTCACAATGCTCTTTCTTGCACTGATTTCAGCTTAACATTTAAACTCTTTCAATGATCTTTCACTTTCTGTGATGTATATCATATGATGACTTCGTGACTAAGCAGAGAATGCATCATCACGAAGTATATTTGTTTACTTGTCGTCATTGACGAGTCTCAAGCTAAGATATTGATAATCTAAAATCATAAATAACAACATCAATAAACAGAAAATTCTTAAATTTAATTTAATCTTAATTAATCATTTATTAATATCTAATTAATTAAATATTAATTTAATTTGTTGTAATTACTACATGAAAAAAAAATTCACTAAGTAATTAATATTTAAAATCTAAAAGATGCAAAAATTGAAAATATGATAATTTATGATTATTAATTAATTTATAATTAATCATTTATTAATCAATAAATAATCACAAAATTAATAATCTGAAAATTTTAGTATTATTAAACTGATCACATTGAATTAAGTACTCAATTCAAAAAGTGTTAAGTTGAATTGAAATTTTTTTGAAAAAGTGTTGAGTTGAATTGAGAAGTTGAACTCAAGAAATTGAATTGAATTGAAAAGCTTGATTTGACAACTTAACTTGAAAACTCGATTCAATTCAACAAGATATTAAATAGATGTAAATAGTTTAATTGAACAGTCTTCATAATCTTCTTCATGACTTTCTATCATGTTTTCTCGTCATGACTCTCTATCAAAGTCAAATGATTTTCATGTTTTTTCTTCATGTTTTTCTTCATGTTTCTCTTCATATTTCTCTTCATGTTTCTCTTCATGTTTCTTGTCATGACTTTCTTCATGTTTCTCATCATGATTCTCTTCATGTTTTCTTTCATGTTTTTCTTCATGACTTTTCATCAAATGATCTTCATGTTTTCTCATCATGACTTTCTATCATGACTTTCTATTATGACTCTTCTTCATGACTCTTTATCATATAGTTTTCATGTTTCTCGTCATGACTCTTTATCAAAAAGATAATGCAAAAAGATAATGCAAAAGCAAAAAATCGAAAAAATTTCTATATTTAACTTTCTTGATGTCAAGCTCAAGTTCTTGATGAATTAAGTTGAATTGACTCAATTTTCAGTTGAGTCGAGTCATGTCAAGTTGAAAATATGAGCAACTTGACTTGAATTGAGTTGAAAATGTGAGCAACTCGACTTGATATCGATTTGAGTTCAAAATGTCAACTTGAAACTCGACTTGATGATCAGTTTAAGTATTATCTTTTTCTTCTCAACATTATTCTTATCTTTTTATTTTTATTTATTTTTTTTTTTGTTTTTTTTTTTTTTTTTTTTGTAATTCATACATTCTTGTGACATCGATTTAGACTCAACTCATGAGAAACTCTATGCTATTTATATCGAGTGAACAAAACTCTCTGAGAAAGAAAATCACTTGTCATCTATACGACTGCTTCGCGCAGTCGAAACAATAAGATTGACACTGTGTTATCAAGTAATGAATCTATAGCTTCTATTCAGCGTGTGACGCTTGAGTAAACTCTTAATGAGTGTCTGTGTTGTTTGTTTATGACGCATCGTCTTTGCTCTGCTCTTCATTGATGATATTTTATACAACGATGTCTCGATTCGATTCTTGATTTGAAGATGAAAGATGTTTTCTTTGCACTCATGATGCTCGTGATTGTAACGTACGTAGAGCTGCATTCTCTTGCTCAATGATTGTCATTCATTACGCAGAGAAATATGTGATGAAAGAGAGATGCACACGATGAAAAGATAGAGTGTGATTGTACTGAGTAACTCTTTTCTTCTCTTGATTTGACTTGTGTCACGTAGACGTTGAATGAATTGTTAGTATAGACGTGCGATTGCAATCGTTTGATGTTTGACTCTGATTGATGAAAGAGAATGCGTTCTGATCATTCTCTTGAGCTCTCGATTTTTCACGTAGACAGATATATGACTTGACGTCAAGTAAAGAAGATGAGCTTAAGCTCTCTCAGTATATCAGCGTGATCGACAAGTCACTACTTCTTCAAGCACTGTAATCATGACTCTCAGACTGAGATCGACTATTCTACCTGATATCTTTTCATCAATTACTCGACAACACTGTTGATGTGATGAAGACGTTTCAGTATACAATCTTTTTATTTTATTAATTTAATATTAATCAATAAATAATATATTATTAATTATTAAATAATTTTTTATATTTTTACAAATTACAATCAACTTTTATCTTAATAATTAAATTAATCATTTTTTTTTTATTCTTACTCAATTCAACACTCATTATGAATCTATGTGAGATTCTATATACTGTAATGAGCATTACACTAGTGCAGTGTTCTTTTTGCATCAAAAATTGTGTTAGAGATCAGCATAAAGCGAGTCATATGAATGTCATTTAACTAGAAGATAAATGCTAAGAAAGAAAGATAGCTACAGAAAAGAAGCTGACTACATATGTGTGTTTCTCAGTTGACGCTAAACTCAATAGAAACTAGTCAAGATGACGAAGCGAGAATAAATCTGACAAGGTTAAAAGACTGAGTTTGACAAGGCTAGAATCATGACAAATTGCTTTTTTAATTTTTAATTTTTTTTTTAATTCTTACTTGATTCAACACTTATTATGAATCTATGCAAGATTTTATATATTGTAGCGAGCGTTGCGCTAGCGTAACGCTCTTTTCATATCTACTATCACTTTTTTCTGCATTCTATACTGTAACTGTTTTTAATGCAAGAACTTTATGAACTTGTTTCTTTTCTGCTTTCTCTTTCTTTCATCTGACTCTTTAATGACATCACAGTCTGAAATTGATTCAGTATGCTTGTTGAGAATATCATTTAAATGATCATTGTTATCATGCTTCTGATTTTTAAAAGCTTTCTCAAGTTCATGATGTTTTCTTTGCATTGCATTATCTTTCATTCTATCTTTCATTTTAAACATGTTAATAGAATGTGCTTGATCAACATTCAATCTCTGTCATACTTGCATGTCATTGTAGCAACATCAAGTACTTATCTTTTATATAAAAATTGATTGAAGTCAATTTTTCTTATGTGTAGCTGTGTCAATAATGCATTGTGAGACTTTGCATGATTCTTATGCAGTCACAAATGTTGATGTGTCATTTTTGATGTCAGATATTGAAAATGAGCTGTGTTAAATCTTTCTTTTCAGACTATTCTTCATGTTTGTCTGATTTGTTTCTGTATGAGCGTCAATCTCATCATTACTTCAATGCATTGATGCTCAGTCAGCAATAAAGATAAATCATGTGTATCATCAATCATCTTGTTTATCACTTCATTTTCAAGTACTTCTGCATATTTTGTCACTTAATGTAACTTTAGCATGACTTCTTAAGATTAAATGCTTTCATGCATGATTTAAACTCATTGCAGACATGTTTGATCTTTTGTTGATATCATAGCTTTCACTGTTTTCAGAGAAGTCTGATTATCATTATATACTTTGTATATCTTTTCATGATACTCTTGATTCACTATCACTACGTCTGCAAAATGTTTCGCTCTTGCGACTAACTTTTTCAGCTCATCATGATGAGTGATGATTAAAGTCGATTTTCTCAGTCTCTTATTTAACTCTCAGTTTATTCTCATCATAATCACTGTAACATTTGTTAGAAATCAGCATAGAGTAAGTCATATGAGTGTAATGTAACAAGTATATAAATGCTAAGAAAGAAAAGTATTCTGAAGAACAGAGTTGACTATTTATATAACTCAGAAGAACATAAGCTAACTCTGAATAAAGTTGATCTTGAAACAACTTTATAGTCTAGCGACGAGCGATCAACAATAGTCATCAACATAGCTATCAACGTAGATGTGTAGCTAAAGTCGTAACATTACTTCTTTTCTTCAATAATTCATGTTTGCATGAATGTGTTTCTTAGCTCTATGTAGAATTGAAATGTCTATTGTAGCAGACTCACTATGCAAGGTAGAATGATGTCATTGTAGCAGACTCACTAGTTGCACATGAACGTTTGATCAGATTCACTGATGAGTAGAGTAATGAGAGCGAGTAGATCATCGCATTGAGAATTTCATTGTAGCAAACTCACTAGTTGCATGCGAACGAGTCAACAGATTGATTCACTGATAGATAGAGCAATGTGAGTAAATGAGTCATTGCATTAACGAAAGATGTCATTGAAGCAGACTCACTAGTCGAATTGCTCATTGAAGAGATCAATCATTGACTTGTCATTGTAGCAGACTCACTGAGAAGTTTCAATATAGAAACAAGCTCATGAATTTGTTGAGGTTCAATACATGAACAAACTCATAGATTTGCTTGTTATCGAAGATGATCATGTCATTGAAGCAGACTCACTAGTTGCATGTGAACATTTGATCAGATTCACTGATAGGTAGAATGATGTGAGCGAGTAGATCATTGCATTGAGAATAAATGTCATTGTAGCAGACTCACTAGTTGCACATGAATGAGTAGCAAAATTGATTCACTGATGAGTAGAGTGATGAGAGTGAGTAGATCATTGTATTGAGAATGTCGTTGAAGCAGACTCACTGAGATTTGCTTCTTGAGATAGAGACTTCACGCAGTTCTAAACTGATCTCTTTGATTGCTCTTTGAGATAGAGACTTCACGCAGTTTTATGACTGATCTCGTTTATTCATCAAATTCGAAGAATTTCTTGCGAATCTGAATGAATGATTAATTCGCTGATCTTCTGATCTAGTTGAATGATTTCGATCGTTTGTTTATACTTGCTGACCAGCGCATGAGTTTAAATCTTTTGTTTATTCTCGCTGAGTCAGCTCACGAGAAAGAAGAGTGAGTGTCTGCATGATCGCGAGTTGACTAGATCAAAGTCAATAGTCGTGTGAATTAAGCAGAGTAAGTTGATGCAGATTATTTCTCTTTGTCTGTAATGAAGAAGCATTTATATAATATTAGAAGTCAGCATAGAGCGAGTCATATGAGTGTAATGTAATGAGTATATAAATGCTAAGAAAGAAAAGTATCTAGAAGAGCAGAGTCGACTATCTATATGACTCAGAAGAACATAAGCTAACTCTGAATAAAGTTGATCTTGAAACAACTTTATAGTTTAGCGATGAGTAATTAATGATAGTCATCAACATAGCTATCAACGTAGATGCGTAGCTAGAATCATAACAACATCATCTTTGCTGTTGTTATCATTTAAGTAAACTCTTTGCTTTAATGCAAATGTGTTGAGATTATGTTATTTTATTGACATTTTCTTGTTTGCAACTATAACTATCTTTGATGACTTTGATTAGAAAGTCACTGTGTAAAGATGACTTTGATTCATCTTCATCTGTTCAAGTGTTTCTTTCATTCATTTTTGCTTCAGCTATAAAGATGTCTTATGCAGCTTTGATTGTCAATCTCTTTTGAGTATTAAGTTGTTGCAAATTCAATGCATTGTCATCTTGATAACTTCATCTGATTTTCAAAAGTTTATGTTTATTATTGATCTTTGTATCAGCTTTTGTAAGTGAATATTTATTGACATCATGTTTATTTTCATCTGTAGAGTCTTTGTTAATATTGCATGATAAATATTAATGATCTGTTGCAATGCTCTTTCTTGCACTGATTTCAGCTTAATGTTCAGATTCTTTCAATGATCTTTCATTCTCTGTGATGTATATCATATGATGACTTCGTGACTAAGCAGAGAGCGCATCATTACGAAGTATATTTACTTACTTGTTGTCATTGATGAGTCTCAAGTAGACTCGATGATTGTCTGCATGATTTTTTGTTTAATCACTAGTTTTGCTTCAACATAATGCATGTAAGTCATTCATTTCAGCTTGAAGTTCAGTTGAACTTTCAAGACTCTGATGTTTGATTTCAAGTTGATCTGATGTTTCATCAGCTTTACATCAACTTTCATATTGAATCATTTGAGAGTTTTCATAAAGTGAATCAACTTATGCTTTGTCATTAAGAATTTGATGTCATACGTTTTTGATCACTGTTTGCATCTATCATAAATCTCGCTAAGAACTTTGCAATTGTGTTTTGTAGACTCTTTGTATATCAAGATATTGACATCATTCACGAAGTTTGTGAAGCTAATTCTCAGCTTGATGTCATCACATGCTTTTAACAAGTTCGCATTGTAAAACAAATATAATATCAATGATAGCAAAGAATCTTATGATATGTCAACATTCATGTTGTGTTTCATCATTGTATAATCATTAATTGTGATCATGATGTGTTGATCTTTCAGAAAGTTCTTCACAAACTTAAGAAGCAGTCTAGAAACTTTTCTCTTCTTCATGTTGTGTAAGAGTCTGCTGTGTGTTATATTATCAAATGCACTCTTCTTATTCAGACTCAACAGTGAGACTACTTTTCTTCTCATGTCACTTTACATAATATGTATCTTTTCTGTAATTAGTTGCAAAGTCATATTTATTGATCTGTGCTTGCAAACTCTCATCTGAATGTTCAATATTGAGTTGCAAGCTTCTACAACATTTTGCAGATGTTTGAATACAATGAACTTCAATACTTTGCTCAGTGTGTTGAGTAGCACAATTGATTTATATATTTTTGCATTGAAGTAATTTTTCTTGTCTGACTTTTACATCGTTATTATGATTGCACTCTTGAACTGAGTTGACTGTAATCGTGTCACGCAATCATCTACTAAAGTAGATGCTGATCATTCAAATGATGTACACTTCTCAAATGACGTTTTTTACCTCAACAGATTTACAATCTCTTCTACTGAAGTCTCATTCTCGTATTCTACATCTAAAACAGTGACTCATTTGTTGATTCACTTCTGAGCTGACTTGTCAGTTAATTTGAAGTCTTTCACAATAGCTTTGTTTCATTTAATTCAAGCATTTGCATCTCACTTCTTCTCTTGCTTCGATGCTTGAACTTGTTTTTTTCGCTTCTTCTTCATTTCAGCAATGATTTTACCTCTTGTCTGTCGAACGATTATTACCTTCTTCTTCTGAGCAACAGATTCATTGAGTTTGTTTCTTTTAGCCTTCGCTTTACTGTGATTGTGAGTCGCTTCAATGTCACGTTCGATCAAAGCAAGCGAGCTAGCTCTCACTAATGATCTCTTTATATATTGATCAAATTTTTCGCGTAGCTTCTTTGATATATCGTAGTCATCTAAATCATCTTGAAGCTCTGTACCAAGCTTCTGAATCTCTCTAGATTCATGCGAAGTGATCTTTATAGAAGAGAAGAATAGAAAAAAGTCTTGTGAAGAGATTGACTCGAAGAATTGTCAGACTTTCATCTTTTTCAGCATCACTTTTGATGAATATGAAACAAGTTCAGTCTGTTTGAAAGTCAATCGTATATTCGATTCAGTGAAGATCTTGACTCGTAGACTGATGAAGAAAGCAAGAAAGTTCTGTTTGTTGAAACTTGTTGATTCAAGTCAAATTGTCTCATCAATTACCTTTGAATGATAATGCTTCATGAGCTGAAATATTCTTACATTCAATGACTGCGTAACGTGTGTAGAATGCGAGAAAAGAATGAATATCACGATATTATGAAAATCGACGTACTGTAGAAACTCGTAGGTAAGATGAGACTCATAGTTATTCATGATCAGAAGTCTATGAGCTTCTACCTGAGTCTTTCGACTATGAAAATCGAAGTGCTTCAGTCAGTCAAAGATCTTTTCATCGTTCGAATATTTGAATTCAGTAGTAGCAAGCAATAGATCGTCATTCAGATTGTTTTTCTGCACTCATTTGTTCAAAATGTTGATTTCGAAAACAATGAGCATGAGAAAAATCTTTTCTTTCTCAGCATTAATCGTCTTCACATCGCTCACTAAATTTCTCACCCTTGAATCAATTGCACGAAGAGATCTCTTTTTGATTAATGTAATCACTAAATGATCTCTTTCAACTTTGATATGAAAGTCTGATTCATTCATGTTTCATATGTCATTCGATTGAATTGCATATTTGATCAGCACATCTTGAAAATCGTAGAAATGTTGCTTTGTCATCTCAACAGTCAGAGAAGTCTTTCTATCAGCGACAAGAGAAGTTTGTTTTCTCTTGAAAAACTGAGAATTTTGCTGTAGAAATCGTACTGATCAGTGCTGTTCAACTTGAAGAGAATTCACGAAATTTGCCTGCTGCAGTAGAAAATTTGCTGCTTCTCGAAGATGTCTCAGCCGAGCAGAAATTGACAGCTTGTTCAGACGTGTCAAATATATACATATAGTTTCTCTTTGCTCAGTATTCAGAACATATTCATGTGGTTTTCATTCAAATAATGAGATGTGAGTTTCGACTAGTCGTCTTTGAAGCGTTCAAACAGAAACTTCAAATGTCTGAGCTGCAATGCTTGCAAACTTGTATTCGTCATCATGAATTGCATCTGTAGCCTCTTCTATATGATACTTCAAATTTATATAGTATTCAGACATGATGTGATTGAATGATTGAGATGAGAAGAGGTTGAATACATAAAGGAAAAAAAACGTCATTTGAAGAGTGTACGTCATTTGAGTGATCAGCATCTACTTTAGTAGATGATTGCGTGACACGATTATTCTCTTCTGTAAACATCTTTCAAAGAGAAAGCATATTTATTCTGATGTATCATCAATGAGTCTGCGCATTATTTTATTTGTATATCTCATATGTTTCAACGTCTTGTCAAATGTCACTTTGTAGATGACTTTCTTAATCTTACGATGTATCAGCGAAGCATCATCTTCAATTGAGAGTAAATACTTGAAGTTTATTGTATTCAGCATGAGAATCTCTGAAGATGATGAAAAGTGAGTTTGAAACATCATCTTCGCTTTATTCTGCGCTGTTGTGATGATGTCAGAGCACTCTGACTTGATCAGAAGAAAAATTGTCGCTTGAGTCAATGTGTTTGCGATTGCATTTCTTGCTCATTTCACAGTTTTGAACAGTTTTCTCAAGAATTGTTCAACATTCTGCATGATCTCTTGATATTCACTGCGTTTCTGTTTTCTGATAATCTTGCTCTTCTTGTCACATGCTTGAATGTACTTTGTTCAATCATCAATGATTCAATGAATTCTTCTCATTCATTGCATGCTCTTGATGATCTTTGTACACTTTTTCGTTCATTCTGCTTTGATCATTTCATGTGATTTCGCTCAAAGAGTGAAAATCTCAATGATCTTCTTCAATGCATTCAGCAGTTGCTTGATGTACTCATCTATGTGTTAATGTTTCATCTCATAATTCAACAATGATTTCAACATTTGTTCTTTCAAAGTATTAATGAATTTCTCTTCATTCATTGTCTTTCAGTTGCAACGCGATTTTCGCGCTAACTTTTTGCAGACTCTGAAATCTATAATTGTCTGTATTGATAAATGATTTGAGAAGTTTTTCATTTCTTCGTTGATTTCACATTGTATTAATTGATTCATAATGTCATTTGTCGTGAAGATCAAATTTATTGTCATTTGAGATTCTTGATAATTTCTCGTAATTGTGTCTCAAGATAATGTTAACAATGCATTGATGTTTGTGATTATTTTAATTAGCTCATTCAACAATAAATGTTGTTTTGAATAAAATGATTCTTCTCATGTAAAGTGATGCAGATTGAAATCTTTTACAAGAATGTTTTCTTTCAACATGTGCAGTGTCTTTTCAATGTTTGAAAGATTTTCTTTTTCATGAATGATCTCATGATTTCTGAGTGACAAATTGTATGCTTCATGAATGTGTATAACTCTTTGAATCATCTGTGCATCATTTGTTAATATTTATAGCGTAATTGTATCTACGTCTTTGAAGTGTCATGTTGAGTATCAAATGTTGCTATCAATTTTTTTGTTTATGTAGAAACAGATTCTATCTTCATTATTCTTCAGCATGAAGTTGACAGTTGCTGAGCAGTATGCTTTGAAAATGTCATCAAATCATCAAAGTTCTTGAAGAATCAGAATGTCATAATTCTTTATCTTTTTCTCATGTAGTAGCATTATCATCATCTTGTTTCTGAACTTGTGAACGTTGTACTGTAGTATTTAAAGCTTCTTTTGCTGAAACATTAAAGTTCACATTTCAAACTGTTTAATGTTTTCTTGAGTATCTGCAAAGTGTTTGCTTCGCTTGCAAGATTCTCAATAGAAGATGACATTGACAACAACGTGATTGACATTGACTTTGATTCATTTGATCTTGACTTCTTGATCAAGTAATTCAGTATAGTGTTTTCTGATGTGATGATTGCGCTGAGCAAATGACTTTCATTCATTGAGCATCTCTGCTTTCTCTTCAAGTCATTGTTCATCAGCAATTTCAGACTGATAAATATTTCTGTAAATGTCTTTGATGTTGCTGTCTTGAGTTCTTTCTGCCTTCGTACGACATGATATAAAAATCTGTGCTTTGTGACTCTCTTTATTCTTTCTTTTTCAGCTTGTCGTTTATGACATTGAGAGTCAAAGACTCTGTGTGTATTTTAACATGCTTCACATTTTCACATGTTTTGAGTCTGTTTGTAAGAACAATGCTTTAAGCGATGATTCAGCATGCAGTAAATGCATCTTTGCTTGTTTTTGCATTCATACATCTTGTGATTGTATTCTTGACACTTTAGACACTGATGCACTCTGCAGCTTAAGTCATAAAACTGTGTGATCTTTATGTTGATCTCATGACATACTTTCTCATTGATCAGCTTGTTCATCATTTCAGCACTGACTACATGTATCATCAGAAAGATATATTTCTTCTGCTCACTCTTCTTTATGAGTCACTCAATCTTCTTGATCATCATCTTTGAATGTATGTCTTTGTTGATCTTGATGAGCGTTCTCATCTCTTTCTTCTCTATGTTCTTAGACATTTCTTCGTCTCTAATTTTATGTATCACTACTTCAAAACTGATTTTGCACAGACATGCATTCAAAAATTATTTTTCTTCAATGTTCTTTTGCTGTTCTTCATCTTGATTCAAAATATCAACAATCTTGATCATCTTTTCATCATCTTTATGTTTTTGCGCGTCAACAGCATCTTGTCGATGTCAATTTCTTTCGCTCATCTCACTATGTTCTTTGTTGTTATCATCATGATTTTCTTTATTTCTTTTTTCTCTTTGATGAAGATCTTTACTTCAAATTTCTCACAATGATTTTGCACTGATGATGATACGTTGACATTGAACACAAGATGATTCTCAAATAATGTCATTGACTTCATGCTCACTCTTTTCACTCAACTGTCAACGTGTTCTCTCTTCTTCATGAACTCTTTTTCAAGTCTGCTCATTATCTTTTTCAGTCTTTTTAGCTGATTCTTCATGCATTGATTGACAGTCAATGCAACGACACGTTGATGTGTCAGCTTTTCTATCATCTCTGTCAAACTTTTCATCTTTTCTCAAAGCATCAGCTCATTGTTTTTATGTTCATTGAGTCTATCAAAAATATGTTGTATACATTGCATGCAACATACATAGAGCATGATCTTTATGCTGATTTTCTTCTTAGACTCAAGAGATTACTCAAAGAGTTTTCTTGTGATAGATTCACAGTTCAAGATGAACAAAATCTTTCACTGCTCAGATTTCAACAGTTTACTTCTTAAGCATGAGTTGCAGACGTTTCATCTGCGATACACATGTATATCACAGTCGATTTCTTCTTTAATCACATCAACACACGCTACTGTTCTTTCAAGCTATACAAATGATGTTTTCAACTAGAGATTAATTTTATCATCAAGACATTCAAGAGTCAGAGCTCAGTGAAGAAATGAGATTCTCAAGATTGACAGTCATCATCATTGTATATCACGCTTCGCAAACGCTCACTTCGCTGATAAGACGTGCAACTCATCTGTTTCACATTATCTGTAAAGATCTTTCTTGTGCAGATCGATCATGTCTTGCAAAAATGTTCATATGCTACACTTTTAATCAGACAGCGTAGTTCAATCATTCTTTACTAACTCGCTTGTGTTTCTCTTCTCTTAATGAAGTCTTCTCATCAATGTATCACTTATGTATAGAATGTTTATGTCTGAACGTCTGTTAAACAATATTAATGAGACTCTCAAGTTTGCTTGTGTCAAACTTAATGAGTCTTGTGAGTTGCTCATGTCGTAGTAACAGACACGCAGTCTTAACAAAATCTATATGTAGTTAGCATGTAGATTTAAAGAATGTTTATGATTCAAGTTCTTTCTGCTAATCACTCTCAACAGATCAAACACAAGAATGTTCTGTTTCAGTTCTTGTCATCACGACAACAAGATACTGAATTGAATGATTTTCATAAGTGATTTTTCTCGTAGTTCTGCGTTTTATTTGACTTTCTCATCTGCGTGTAAATTGCTTGTAGCATGCGCATTAAGATTATCGAAGTCTGCGTGATCACGAAAACTCTCAAAAATTGCTTCTTTCTGCGCTTTATACTATAACTGTTTTCAATGCAAGAACTTTATGAATCTGTTTCTCTTCTATTTTCTCTCTTTTTGTCATGATTCTAGTCTTATCAGACTCAGTCTTCTAGTCTTGTCAGATTTATTCTCGCTTCGTCATCTTGACTAGTCTCTATTGAGTCTAGCGTTGACTGAGAAACACACATATGTAGTCAGCTTCTTTTCTGTAGCTATCTTTCTTTCTTAGCATTTATCTTCTAGTTAAATGACATTTCTATCTGACTCGCTTTAGACAGATCTTTAACATTAAATAAATGTTCATTAACTACTCTGCTATCAATGAATAAATGATATGAAACAATCTATTCAGTAAGGAAAATTTGCAAGAGATTCTTCAAATTTGCATCATCATTTTAGATTGCAAGAGATTCTTCGATTCTACACTCATTTTCATTATTCTATTCGCAAGAGATTCTTTGAATAAAGCACTCAATTATTATCTGAAATTCACAAGAAATTCTTTGAATTTTCACTCATCAAAAAACATCAATCTCTCATTTACTTTTATCTCAACAACTTCTATCTTCTTTCATCATGACATGCAACGTCAAGTCAGTTGAGCTTCGAACAACTCATTTGCTTAGAAGCACTGTCAATAAAAGAGTTTCACTTTTACTCATTGATGCTTTAGTTGAAGCTGAGAAAGTCATCATCTCATGAAACATAAACATCAAAGAACAACTGTTTCATTGAGTCAGCAATCAACTTGATGAAGTCATCAATATGCTGAACGAGCTTCGAAGTCAGCAAGACTTGACTCTACAACTTAATGAACACTGACTTCTTGTACAAGATGATCACAAAAAGAGAGCAAAACAACTAGAAGTCGCTTTTGATAAAAATGATGAGCTAAAGAAAAAGATCAATCAGCTACAAGATGAGCGATTGAACTTCAAAGCAGAACAACATCAAGCTGATCGATCTATGCTTCGTCAAGATACTCAGTCAGCTGAACAATGAGTCAATCAGAAAAAAGCTCGCTTTCAATGAGAATCTTCTACTCTATCTGAAAACGAAAATGATTATCACAAGTTCATCAAGCTTTTGAATTCACTCATCTTCATCGAAACAGATGACTCTATCTGAGAGACATGAAACATCAAAATAGCTGACAAGCTCGATGTTAATGCGAATCATTACTCTACTGAAAAGATTCGTATTGTCTATGTGATTTTTAGACTAGAAGACGATGCTGATCAGCAAATTTATGCAAAGCATCATGTTGATGCTTTCTCACTCTATCAATTACTATCAAAGCTACTGAAACATTTGAAAGAAATTTACGAAGATCAAAATCTGATTCGAAAGTGTTGCTGCAAATACGTTGCTCTGAAGCAGCTCAACAAGCTCTTCAGCTCTTTCTATTCAGAATTCACTAGAATATTCAGCTTTCTGAACTACGATGATGTCATTCTGATGAACAACATTCAGAATAAAATCAACAATCATCTTCAGAACGCGTTGTCAGTTTATCTCATAAAGTTTAGCTTGCTTAATAAGCTTAAGATCTTTCTTCAAGATATGAATAATAAACAACGAGTCAATTATCAGCTACGTGATGAGCAATGAACAGTCAAATTGATAGCAGCTTCGAAAAAACGTTTTGTTTCTTCGTTGACATCAGCTTCAGTCTCAACTACTAGTTATGTTCAACTCGCTACTTTTTTCACTCTCAAATCTGAATGATCAAGAATGTCAATCATCTGCTTCAACTGCAAAGTATCGAATCATCTTTCAAAGAACTGCTTTCAGCTGAAGACTAGTACTTTGACATCTCATGCATTCATTTCTTGTCTTAATGAGATCATCATGTCAAAAGAAGAGAAGAAATTATTTGCAGAGAAATCAAAGAATGAGACAAAAAACTAGTGACTTTCATCAAAGACGTGATGAAAGATGTGTTAATTTCTTCAACAACAAGCAGCTCAGATGATCTTTTTGCTTCGAAATCTTTGACTACTGAATGTGTACTATCTAGTAATGAAATTAGTTACTCATTAAAGTCATTGATTGACATTGAAGCAGCTGACTATTTGTTCATTGATGAATTAATCGCGCAGAATGTTTGTGATCATTTGCAAATCAAATCTTTACCGTTAATTAAGCTCAAATCAATAAGAGAATTCGATGATCATTATGCAAAAAAGCTCATTACTCATGCAATTTATTTGAATCTAACTGTTCAAGATCATATGAAACGTTTCGTTTTTATGCTGATCACTTAATTAGATCAACATCAGATGATTCTTGAAAAAACATGAATGAACAAGATCAAAATGACTATTGATATGAGAAACAATCATCTTCAATTTTCTAGTTTTGAAGCTCATATCAAAGCTTTTATCAAAGTTCATTCAACTGTTCTTTCGAGCAAGAAAATTGTGATAGAACAGAAGAGTTCAATCTCTACTCAAATACTAAAGAGATTTATTTCTTCTGTTGTCACTTAACTCAGCGAGAAGTCATCTTCATTCAGTAGAATCATGAAATCATTTAATTCAGTCAACTTCGCTTCGTCTTTCGATTCAATGAACATAGCAATGATAGAGGCTGCAGCATATAGATCACTAGTCAAACGATTAAATGTGACTACTTTCACGATCACTGTCACGAAAATCGATCGACTTCTAAAAACAGCTAGAAATAAACTCGAAGATGTAAATCTACAAGAGCTTTCACATGAAAAGATCTTGAAAGAAGTCAAAGCTAAGCTTTCTTTGAAATATCATGACTATCTAGATGTGTTTGATCAAGCGATGACTGATCAACTATCTTCTCATCGCTTCTATGATCATAAAATTGAGTTGATCAACAAGAAAACATCTTCTTGAAGTCGTCTCTATCATATGTCTGACTACAAGCTTCAAAAGATGAAGAATTATCTGATTAAGCATCTGAATAAAGACTTCATATCTTCTAGTTTAGCTTCATACGCTTCGCTCATACTATTTATTGAAAAGAAAGATGATAGCTTGCGTTTCTGTGTAGACTACAGAAAGCTCAATGCTTTGATCAAACGAAATCGCTATCTCTTATCGCTAATAGACGAAACTCTCGCTCGTATTCAAGATAGCAAGTATCTGACTCGATTGAACATCATTGTCATCTTCAACAAACTGCGTATGCATTCAAGCAGCGAAGATTTGACTATCTTTATCATCTCTTTTGATTTCTACAAATATCACGTGATGTCTTTCAAATTAATCAACAATTCAACTTTCTATCAACATTATATGAACGACGTGCTATTTGACTATCTTCATCAGTTTTGTCAGATCTATCTAGATGACATTATCATCTACAGCAAAACATTGAAGAAACATAAGCGACACGTACGATTAGTTCTACATAGACTACAAGAGACTGATCTTCAGATGAATATAAACAAATACAAGTTTCATGTTCAGAAGATCTTCTTTCTGAAACTATTGCTATTCATTGAAGAACTAAAGATGAATCTCAGAAAAGTACAAGCAGTAGTTGAATGATCTACTTCTACAAATCTCACTCAGATGCAGTTCTTCGTCGACTTCTGCAATTTCTATCGACGTTTTATAAAGAACTTTTCGAAGATTGTTCATTCTCTGATTCAACTAACTTAAAAAGAGATGATATTTGAATGAGATCAAGCTTGTCAAATGATCTTTGATCATATGAAGAAACGAATAACTGAAGTCTCTATTCTTCGTCATTTTGATCAGAATAGAGAGACTATTCTTGAAACAGACTCATTCAACTACGTCAATGATGACATACTTTCTCAGCATAACGACGAAGAAACATTGCATTCAATGATTTACTACAGCAAGAATCTGAGTCTTGCGAAGTGCAATTACAAGATCTATGACAAGAAACTACTAGCAATCATTCTTGTCTTTAAGCATTGATGATCTGAGCTGAAATTGACTGAGTTACTCATCAAGATGTTCACTGATCATCAAGCTTTAACGTCATTAATGAAAGATAAAGAGCTAAGTAAACATTAAATGCGCTGAGTACAAAAGCTTGTTGACTTCAACTTCAAAATCATGTATCGCTCAGACAAATAAAACATCAAAGTCAATGCATTGACTCGTCGAGTCAATTCAGTTTCTAGAAGTCTCAAGAATGAACAATGTCGCTATCAGCGAACTACAATTCTCACGTTGAATTGAATGAAAATCGTTGATTTAAAAGAGAAAGAGAACGATGAATCAATTTATCAATTGATTCTAGAAGCTAACAAAATCAACGAGAATTGTATTCTACTTCATGAAGTTGTATTAAAAGATAAAGCTCAATACAAAGATACTAAATTAAGAAATTGTCAAGTTCAGAACGAAATACTATATTGAAATGATCTTCTATGAGTTTTCTTCAATGAGCATCTTCAAATGAAGTTAATTCAAAAAGTTCACGATCAATCTTCTATTGATCATCTTGAAATTCTCAGAACGAAGAAGATCATAAGAAGATACTACTATTGATCTTCAATGCAAAAGATAATAGATTGATATATTCAAAACTGCTACATTTGTCAGCAATCAAAGACTTCTTAAGATAAATTCAATGAACTACTACATTCTCTACTCATACTTAAACAGTAATGAAAGAACATAGTTATAAATTTCGTCATCGACTTATCTTCTTTGAAAGATAAAAACATCATACTAACAGTGATATGTAAACTAACAAAGAAACAACATTATATTTCTTGCTTCATTGATGACGAGAAAATTACAGCAGAAAAAACAGCTGAGCTAATGCTTCAGTGAATATATCAAATACATGATTTACTCGATTTCATTGTTTCAAATCAAGACTCTCAATTTATCTTCATTCTATGAAAGTCGCTTTGCAAAAGACTAAACATTAATTTTCAACTCTTTACAGTCTATCATTCTCAGATCAACGATCAAAGTGAATGAGTTAATCAGAACGTTGAAAGATATCTTTGATTCTTTTGTTCATACATGCAGAATGACTGAGCTAAGCTACTACTTATGATCGAGTTCGTCGATAATAATGCTCTGTTCTCAGTCATCTTCTCAATTTCTTTCTTTCTAAACAAAGATTTTCATTCTTGTATGAGCTTTGAACTTGATGTCATCGAATATGAAAGTTCTTGTGAACGCTTGCAGATGACTAAAGTCAAGAATATATCTGAACATATGAACAAAACACTGAAGTTTGCTCACAAGTCACTAGTCAAAACACAGAAACAAATGATGAAACAAGTCAATAAGCATAGAAAAGAAGTTGATTATAAGATTGAATCAAAGATGTTTCTGAATGAAAGAAACATCATTACAGCGAAATCTTTCAAGAAGCTAAATGACAAAATGCTCGATTTTTTCATCAATCTAGATCTCATCAACTCTTTATATAAACTGAAATTATCAGAGTCTATGCATGTTCATGATGTATTTCATTCTGATCTGCTTTGCTCTGTCGTCGACGATTTCTTGTCTGGTCAAAAGAATGAACTCTCAGATTCAATAGTGATAAACGATGAAGACGAGTGAAAAATTGATGATATATTAAATTCTTGTCGATATCGAAGACGACTTCAGTATAGAGTCAAATGAAATGACTATGACAATGATCTCAATTGATACAACGCTGATGACAATGAATTTATGAACGCTCAAGAGATTGTTGATGATTTTCATATTTGATACTTGAATAAATCGCGCTAAAGATCTGAGTCTGTGAAATCATGATTGAGCAATCAATCAAGTCAAGCAGAAAATACATTCATGTGAACATGAATCATCAAGAAAGAGAAGTAATGTCATAATTTTAGTCTTATCAAACTCAATCTTCTAGTCTTATCAGATTTATTCTTGCTTTGTCATCTTGACTAGTTTCTATTGAGTCTAGCGTCGACTGAGAAATACATATATGTAGTCAACTTCTTTTCTGTAGCTATCTTTCTTTCTTAGCATTTATCTTCTAGTTAAATGACATTTTTATCTGACTCACTTTAGACAGATCTTTAACACTTTTTCATCTGATTCTTTGATGACATCACAGCTTGAAATTGATTCAGTATGTTCATTGAGAGTATCATTTGAATGATCATCATCGCTGCGCTCATGATTTCTAAGAGCTTTCTTAAGTTTGTGATGTTCTCTTTTCATTGCATTGCTTTTCATTCTACTTTTCATTTAGAACATGTTAATAAAATGTGCTTGATCAACATTTAATCTTTGTTGCACTTGCACATCATTGTAACAACATTAAGTACTCATCTTTCATGTAGAAATTAATTGAAGTCAATTTTTCTTATGTGTAACTGCGTCAATAATGCACTATGAGACTTCACATGATCTCTGTGTAAATGCAGATGCTGATGAATCATCTCTGATGTTAAATATCAAAAATAAGCTGTGTTGAATCTCTTTCTTCAAACTATTCTTTATGTTTATCTGATCTGTTTCTGTATGAGCATCAGTTGCATTGTCATCTCAGTGCGCTGATGCTCAATCAGCAATAAAGACAACTTATGTACATTGTCAATCATCTTGTTTGCTGCTTCATTTTCAAGCACTTCTGCATGTTTTGTCACTTAATGTAACTTCAGCGTGACTTCTTAAGATCAAATGTTCTCATGTGCAGTTTGAATTTATTGCAAATGTGTCTGATTTTTTGTTGATGTTATGACTTTCACTGTTTTCAGAAAGATCTGATTGTCATTGTGTATTTTGTATATCTTTTCATGATACTCTTAATTTGCTGTCACTACATCTACAAGATGTTTCGCTTTTGCAATTAATTCTTTCAGCTCATCGTGATAAATGATGATTAAAGTCAATCTTTTCAGTCTTTTATTTAACTTTTAGTTCATTCTCATCATGATCACTGTAACATCATCTTTACTGTCACTATCATTTGAATAAATTCTTTGCTTTGATGCAAATGTGTTAAAATTATGTTGTTTTATTGACATTTTCTTGTTTGCAACTATAACTATCTTCAATGACTTTGATCAGAAAATCACTGTGTAAAGATGACTTCAATTCATCTTCATCTGTTCAAGTGTTTCTTTCATTCACTTTCGCTTCAGCTGTAGAAATGTCTTGCACAGCTTTGATTTTTGATCTCTTTTGAATATCAAGTCATTGCAAATTCAACGTACTGTTGTCTCAATAACTTCGTCTGATTTTCAAGAGTTCATGTTTATTATTGATCTTTGTATCAGCTTTCTAAGTGAATATTTATCAACATCATGTTTATTTTCATTTGTAAAGTCTCTGTTAATATCACATGATAAATATCAATGATTTGTTGCAATGCTTTTTCTTGCACTGATCTTAGCTTAATGTTCAGATTCTTTCAATAATCTTTCACTTTCTGTGATGTATATCATATGATGACTTCATGACTAAGCAGAGAACGCGTCATCGCGAAGTATATTTACTTACTCATCATCATTGATGAGTCTCAAGTAAACTTGATGATTGTCTGCATGATCTTTTGTTTAATCACTAATTTTGCTTCAACATAATACATGTGAATCACTCATCATCAATCATTTGATGAAATCAGCTAAAACTGATTACAAGCTCATCAAGCTAGCATCAGTCAAAAATATCTGTTTAGTTGAACTTCTAGCTCACAAGCTTTAATAGTCACTCATCAACAATTAATAGCTAGCTACAATCATTTGTAACTCTTGATGACAGTCATTTGCTTTTTATGCTCAAATAATACAATGTGCAATATGTATCATCTGATCAGTGTTCACATTCAGCGCTTGTTATTATCAGTATGTGAAATTTTTAATCTGTGCACGTTTCTTGATAAATACTTATCACATCATTATTTTATGATAGGTAAATTGAGGTATTTTATTCAGATTTACCTCGTTATCACATTGAAACATCATGTTGTGCATTGCTCAAAAGTTTTAGTTTCTTGAAAACAAGCTTGTGTATTTTATAATGTCTTGTATGATTCTTTATTCTTGCAAGCACATTGTATAAGTTACTCGCAATCAATAGAACTAAAAGTATCAAAGCAACTTACGATTGTGTTTATTGTTCATATACAAAATATTCTACTACTATCACTTAAGTTCTATATAATTGCTCTTACTTTCTCATCAAACATCAACATTGACATTCAATTTCTTCTCTACTCTCTTCAGAAAAATCTGATACTCATTTTCAAACATTAGTACACATTAACTTTTATTTGCTCTTCGATAATACAGAGTCTTAGTGTTTATCTTCAGCTGCTTGCGAAAGTTGTTGAATAATCATGTTAGAAATCAGCATAGAGCGAGTCATATGAGTGTAATGTAACGAGTATATAAATGCTAAGAAAGAAAAGTATTTAGAAGAGCAGAGTCGACTATTTATATGACTCAGAGAAACATAAGCTAACTCTGAATAAAGTTGATCTTGAAACAACTTTATAGTCTAGCGACGAGCGATCGACGATAGTCATCAACATAGCTATTAACGTAGATGTGTAGCTAGAGTTGTAACATTATTTTCTCTCTTCAATGATTCATGTTTGCATGAATGTGTTTCTTAACTCTATGTAGAATCGAAATGTCTATTGTAGCAGACTCACTATGCAAGGTAGAATGATGTCATTGTAGCAGACTCACTAGTTGCACATGAATGTTTGATCAGATTCACTGATGAGTAGAGTGATGTAAGTAGATAGATCATCACGTTGACGAAAGATGTTATTGAAGCAGACTCACTAGTCGACTTGCTCATTGAAGAGATTGATCATTGACTTGTCATTGTAGCAGACTCACTGAGAGGTTTCAATATAGAAACAAGCTCATGAGTTTGTTGAGGTTTGATACATGAACAAGCTCATAGATTTGCTTGTTATCAAAGATGATCATGTCATTGAAGCAGACTCACTAGTTGCATGTGAACATTTGATCAGGTTCACTGATAGGTAGAATGATGTGAGTGAGTAGATCATTGCATTGAGGGTAGATGTCATTGTAGCAGACTCACTAGTTGCATGTGAACAAGTAGCAGAATCGATTCACTGATGAGTAAAGTGATGAGAATGAGTAGATCATTGCATTGAGAGTGTCGTTGAAGCAGACTCACTGAGGTTTCAATATAGAAACAAGCTCAAAGATTTGCTTGTTGTTGAAGACATTATCATGTCATTGTAGCAGACTCACTAGTTGCACATGAATGAGTAGACGAATCAATTCACTGATGAGTAGAACGATGAGAGTAAATGAGTCATTGCATTGATGATGAGTGTCATTGAAGCAGACTCACTGTTGAGATTTGCTCATCAAGATAGAGACTTCACGCAGTTCTTGACTGATCTCTTTGATTGTTCAACAAATTCGAAGAATTTCTTGCGAATCTGAATGAACGATTAATTCGCTGATCTTCTGATTTAGTCGAATGATTTCGATCGTTTGTTTATACTCGCTGATCAGCGCACGAGCTCAAATCTTTTGTTTATTCTCGCTGAGTCAGCTCACGAGAAAGAAGAATGACTGTCTGCATGATCGCAAGTTGACTAAATCAAAGTCAATAGTCGTGTGAATTGAGCAGAGCAAGTCAATGCAGATTATTTCTCTTCGTCTGTAACAAAGAAGCATTTATATAATGTTAGAGATCAGCATAGAGCGAGTCATATGAGTGTAATGTAACGAGTATATAAATGCTAAGAAAGAAAAGTATCTAGAAGAGCAGAGTTGACTATCTATATGACTCAGAAAAACATAAGCTAACTCTGAATAAAGTTAATCTTGAAACAACTTTATAGTCTAGCGACGAGCGATCAACGATAGTCATCAACATAACTATCAACGTAGATGTGTAGCTAGAGTCGTAACAAATCAAGCGTAGCTCATTTTTCAATTATCTTTCATCTTTGATGTTTGTAGTCGATATGTATCTCTGACTTCGTTGAGCGAAATCTGATCAGATTCAACTTCAGTTGTGTCTTCAAGTTCTTCAAACATTTATCTTGCATTAATTATCACTCATTTCTATAGCTGAAAAACGAACGCTTACATCTGAATCATTCTTCTGATCTTGATTTTGTTCATCATTCAATATTTCTTAAAGTGTTTTATGTTCATCATTATTTGTCGATTTTGATTGATTTGTTGTATTCTTTGTCTTTTCTGTCGCGATTTCTGTGTTGTTTGACTTTTTGAGCTGCGATGTTTGATTTCTTATGAGACTAGAGATTTCATTCATAAAATACATTGACAAGTATTTTGAATTAATGAAAGAAGAGAAAAAACGTTCTCTGATAATTTTTCAAGACGCATTAATAGTCAGTAGATCATTTATCTAATTGCAATTAAAATTATACGTCGCAGAGATCATCAATAAAATGTTCAACAGTTAACTTTTTGCTTGATGACAGAATCTAAAAAAGTCAACTTGATTCAGCTAATAATTAGCTAACAACTGACTAATCAGCTAAATTTCAGCTAAATTCGACTAACTCAGCTAATTTAGCTAATTCAGCTAAAACATTTATTTACATGCTCATTTATCTACATGCTCATCATTTTACTCATCATTCTACATGCTCATCACTCTGCTTGCTCATTTACTTGCTCATTTACTCGCTCATTTACTCGCTCATCTACTCGCTCATCTACTCACTCATTTACTCACTCATTTACTCGCTCATTTACTCACTCATCTACTCGCTCATCTACTTGCTTATCTACTCGCTCATCTACTCGCTCATTTACTCACTCATCTACTCGCTCATTTACTTGCTCATTTACTCGCTCATCTACTCACTCATTTACTCGCTCATTTACTCGCTCATTTACTCACTCATTTACTCGCTCATCTACTCGCTTATCTACTCGCTCATCTACTCACTCACTCAAATTTTCTACCGAATTTCCTATTGAATTCTCTATCGAATTTTCTACCAAATTTTCTATCAAACACTCTATCAAACGCTTTACATGCTTCAAATTATGAATGCATAACACAAGTTAAACAGTGCTTTAAACAATGCTTTCTACATGACTTGAGAACAGTACTGTTACTTTTATGATTAGTAATCTTCGCTTTCAGTCGAAGATCAACGCTAGAAAATTCAGAAAATTCAGAGTTTTTACTTCTTTTTACTTCTTTCTTTCGTAGTTTCTACTTTTTATTTCGTACGAAATAATGCTAATTAGCTCAATAAAACGCACTTTTCATGACTCGATATCAAACTTTCGATCAAACGCTTTATCAAATTTTCTACATGCTTCAAAATACGCATTGAACAAACGCATAACATGTGTTAAACAGTGCTTCAAACAATACTTTCTACTGAGCTTTCTACTGATCTTTCTACTGAGCTATTGATCAAGCTTTCTACTGATCTTTCTACTGAGCTATTGATCAAGCTTTCTACTGATCTTTCTACTGAGCTATCAATCGAGCTATTTACTGATCTTTCTACTGAGCTATTGATCGAGCTTTCTACTGAGCTTTCTACTGACCTTTCTACTGAGCTTTCTACTGAGCTATCAACTGAGCTTTCTACTGAGCTTTCTATCAAACACTCTATCAAACATTCTACATACTTCAAAATACGCGTTGATCAAACGCATAACATGAGTTAAACAGTGCTTTAAACAATGCTTTCTACATGACTTTCTACATGACTCTCTACATGACTTTCTTCATGACTTTCTTCATGACTTTCTTCATGACTTTCTACCAAGCTTCGAATTACTTTGCATTCAAGAATCAAATTTGTTTTCTATCAAGCATCAAATGTGACTTTATCATACACTTTACATGACTTTCTATTGAACATTCTACATGACTCTCTACCTCATTAGTTTACTCATTAACTTTCTCATTAACTTTCTCATTAACTTTCTCATTGACTTTTTCAGCGCATATATTAAACTGTGTAAATAGCTATTATTTAGATAGTCAAATTAATTATTAATTAACCTATTATACAAGCGCAATAACTATCTAGTCATTAATTTAATATTTGATTGTTAATAAGCAAAATGCGCAAATGTTGAAGAAGTCAACAAAAGAGATAATATTGATATTAGCTGAGTGCACAGCTAAATCAGCTAAAAACCAGCTAATAGTCAGCTAATAACTGAGAGAGTCAGCTAATTTCAATCGTTAGCTGACATATGAGATTAACAGCTAACTCAGAAAAAGTCAATAAAAATCAGCTAATATCAACTTTTTTCCTCTCATGATTTTGTCAATGTCATGCTGTTGAATACGTCGTTTTTGTGATATTCAACATGACTTACGATGCGTTCATGCAGCATGCTCAATATCAAATTTCTTCAAGTCTCAATTTGCTTTCGTCAGCTCTTGATCATTCGCTTATGTGTTACTGTTGCATGTTAGTCAATCATTGTTCAATCGTTTTAAAGATAAAGCACAAGAGAACATTAACAGTTGAGATGTTATACTCTCTACTGCAGTCTCTTCTCATTTCTCGATCTTTTTCTGATCACTTGTTCATTTGCTGATGACATGTTGAATCGCAATTGCTATGAGTATCATGATTTCGTCTTTCAGTTCAGCAAACATGATTCTCGTGTTTAATAGTTGATCAAGATTATGATCTTCTTGATTGAAAAACAAGATAGCAGTGATCTTCATGATCATCAAGACTAGAAAACAACATTCTTCAGACTAAGTACATGTCAGTTAACGCATCACGTCTGTGAAGATGTTTATCTTTTCAATATCAGAGCTGATGAAGTTATCATTAACTAACAATCTGACAATATAGTTCGATGTATTGATTTTCTCATAAAAGATATAATGATTCTTCACTACATCTTGAATCTGAAACATTATTTGTGCTCAATATTGTTCAATAGAATCATATAACTGTGTCTGTCAATTTATTGATGATATGACAAGATTTGAGTTGCACATTATCTTTTGAGCTTCGTTTATTGTTGATCTTTTTGCAACAAAGTAGTTCGTTCGTGATCTGTGTTTTGATTGATGTGCGCAATCTCTGTTTCAGAGATTGCACATGAGATTACTTAAAAGAACTCATTGCAGCTCTGATCATGACATTATGCTTTTCTCTACTTCACACATCATAATCATTGTCAGTAGAATGAGTTCTATGTATCTAAGCACATTGACATGAGCTGCAGCAGAGACTGTTCTCGATCGTTGTCTGAATTTTGCTTAAAGAATTTTTCTAAAGTTGTCATCTGAATCATCAATTTGTGCTGCATTGTATCATAAACTCAATGCAAAAGAACTTGACGAAAATTCTGTTGATCTTTGAAACTTTGAGATTCGCTCATTGAGCTGAAAAGATGATGAGATTGATAACGACGAGTGAGAATGCTGTTTACGCTGATGCGTTTTTTTCTTTGACAAGATGTTCTTGAAAAATCGAATGACTTTAGTGAACTATGTTGAAATCATATTAGCTGAAAATATACATGATGATATTGACATTGATTTTGTCTTCTTCTGCAGTCATTCTGCAGATCACTGTTTTTAAGATGATAAATCATCATTCAAGCTGTTTAATATGTTGAGAAACTTGCGTTCTTATCTTTTAGATCTGAGTTCAGATTCTTTTGATGATATGTTGAAATTATTACTTGCTTTCTTAACTCTTCTTTTGACATCTTATTGATAAATGAACTAAACATGATTATTGAATCAGTTAACTGCATGTTAACAATTCATAATACATGCTATGCATCTGACTATCAATCGCAGTGTTCAAGTTCTTCTTGTTCTTATTACTTGTCATGACAGTTCACTTAGAAGACGACGCGAAATACTGATTAATACATGATAAACTGATGAATGCAATCAAGTTCTAAGATAAAAGGGAAAAAGAGTGAAGAAGAAAAAGACACAACATGTACTTGAAGATATGCAATCTTTGAAAGTGTGTAACTTTGTTGTTGTTGACACTACTATGTTCAATTATTGACTGAGAATGAGTAAATTAACATTTTAGTGCTCATTTATTCTGTCAGATTCATGTTTTAACTTCGCTGCATTAAAATTATGATAATGTTTTCATGATTTACTTAAAAGTGTAAATAGGTTTGAAAATTTGCGATAATTTATCATCACACATGCAAACTGAGAATGCGAACTGCGAATCTTATTGTCAAAGAACTCTGAGCTCAAGCTGACTATTTAAGATAAATTTAAGAAGAAATTTGATAAATTATCTTTGTACATTATGCAAAGTGAGAATGTGAATTGCAAATATTATTGTTGAAGAACTCTGATTATCAAAGATAAATTTCAAGTGATTTATGATAAATTTACCTTCGCATGTGCAAACTGAGAACGCAAACTGTGCATTTTATTGCTGAAGAACTCTGAGTCTTACTCATCATATAATCGAAACTCAATGTACATGATGTTGCAGTTAGATCTAAACATGCAGTTTGCTCTTCATCATGCTTGATGATTTCATAGACAAGAATGATGAACGAAGATGTATGAGAAAAATCATGATATCTTTCATTGAGTTCATTTTCATCATATCATGCTTGACGAAGCTCAAATCATTAAGAATCATCTGTCTCAGAACTTTATAGTTTGCAGAGATTTGATGAGAAAGCATCATTGAATGATTAGAATCGAGTAGAAGAATTCTTCTCATTCTTCAAGTTTCTTTGCGTTTCACGTACAGAAACTGTTGAGATGTTCAAGAAGAATTTCATCAATTCAAGTAAAATACAGAATAAAATGAATAATGTCATTTATGTGAATGAAGTTGAATCAGCTGAGCTGAGTGCATGCATGCATGCATGCGTGCAGTGTGCAAACAACGTGTTCATTGCTGATTGAGAAGTACTAAAGAGCGAGAAAAGAAGAAAAGTGAAAAGAAGATAGCGATGTGAAAGAAACGATGTGTCAAAAGAAGAAAAGAAGAAAAAAAGAAAGAAAAAAGCTTAAATTCATGAAATCACAATCAACATTTCTTTCACTCTCAACTTACAACTTTTCATTGCTGATGTTCTTTCATTAACATCTTCATTCTTCTCATTCTCATTCATCAGAATAAACGACTTCTTATTCTCTTTAACACTCATTGACTCAAACAATTGCATCAGCTTTGTCAAGCTCAGCTGATTCAGCATCTTGATGTCATCAATGATGATATCAATGATCTCATGCTTGCTATTCTGCAGCGTTTGCAGTTTCTCGTTGACGCTGTTCTTGACAACAAGATGAGTGATGAAGATTTCGAAGAATTGATCAATGCAAAAGACGTGACAGAAGACTTGTTGTTTCATGCTGCTGTTTTATCACAGATCGACGCAGATGATGTGCAAGATCATGATGAGATTAAGCTTAATATCATTGCATTTGAGAAAGATGATCATGATCTTCATGATCAAGTCATCATGAAACATAATGATGACATGATTGCAAGCTTTCTGACTCATTTTGTCGTGATAGTTGACAAAGACTCAGTCATGCTGTTGAAAGAGATGATTCAGCACTTTCATGCTGTTTTGCAATTAACTTGTTCTTAAGTCAGAGAATTCATGACATGATGAGAGCTTACAGCATGTGAAACTGAGTGAAGATGATGATCTTCTTGTTTAACTTCTTCATTAATCACAGCTTAATTTACATCTGCATCATCATCATTTTCAAAGATGAAAGAATTGAGTCATTGAAATTAATTCATTTGAGATCTTGTTCAAGATCTTTGCAAGTGCATGAGAAAGTTCTTTCACTGTCTTCAACATTCATCTGCAATTCTTTTAACTCGTTGCATGATCAAAACTCAATGTAAATGCTGTTGCAATCTAAACATGCAGTTTGCTCTTTGTCACGCTTGATGACTTCATAGATGAGAGCATTAAGACACTCTCTGCAGTAGACATGAAAACAGCTGATTACTCAGAATTCATCTGAAGAATCGTGACATTTGTGACAGAGACTTCTATTCTTGAGATCATCATTAATATTCAAATTTGATTCTCAGTCTATCATTAAATATGCTTTCATACTTGTAGTTCTGTTCTTGAGTTCTGCTTGCATCTCTTTATACTTTGTGACAATGAAATGATTCACGACTTGCACTTCATGAGAAAATAGCTTCGTACACAGCGTGTTGAATTAATTCATGAATGATAGTCGTTGAATCATGAGCATAGTGAGAAATCTATCAAATCTTCTGATGATTTTCTGTAGATCATCGTTTATCTTAACACTCTGCTTGCGTTTTAAAGCATTGAAAATTGATCTACTCATGACTGCATCAATTTATCTAAACTCTTTAACATTAACAGAAATCTTGTTTTGTTGACGAAATTGCTTGCAATCTTCGTTCAAAGAAGTAGTTGTGCTTGAACGAAGAATCTGTAAAGCAGACGTTGCAAATAACAATCTCATCATTGAAGATTTTGACAAAGACTGAGCAATGTTTATTGAAAGATCTTTTGATGATCAAGCGTTTCTTTCATGAGTGTCAATCACTTCTTCTTCGTGAAATCTTCGTTGCTAAAGAGCAAGTTTTCGTTGATGATGTATCAAAGACTTTGCTTTAAAACTGAAATGTTGCGAATATTGTTAGTTCAAAAAGTAATAAAACTTTCGCTTGTTGATCATAAAATCTTCTTCATGAACTTGTATAGCACAGACATGATCTTTGCTGTTAATGAAATCAGAGCATCAACGCATGCTTTCAGTTATTCTTCTACTTTTCTTGAATTTTCGTTCTTGAGTTCTGCATGCATGTAGTCTTTCTCAATCTAGCTATTGCATCTCTTTTCAAGATCTTTCATGATCGCAGTTTGCAACGTTTGATTAATGACTTGAGCGTATTCTCAGATGTTGAAGTAGTAAAGATTGATTTTACTACTTTCAAAGTCAGTGAATGAATTAATATAGTTTTTACAATTTTCTAGTTACTGATCTGAAGAGAGTCAATCAATGATGAACTGAAAGCAACAGCAGCTTTTTACTGTCATCTTTATCAACGCAGTCTATCAGCATCGCTCATTTTCAATCTCAATTCGCCTCATATCTTCATTGTTGTAAAGAATTTTATTCTTCGTCACGTCATAAATTTTCTTCTTAATCAATAATCTTTTGTACTTTTTGAATTGCATGTTCAGCAGATTGATTTCTTCTTGCCTTTTATTCATAGTTAAGTGAATAGAACTCATCAATGATGTTTGATTATTTGATTTCTTCATCATCAGCAACGTTGTAACATTTCACGACATCAACGATAGTTGATCAGCATTATCATCTTTAATCTTTTCTTGCGACTTTCTTTGACATTGAATGTTTTTATGTATTTATTCTTGATGTTGTGCTCTTTGTCTTTTGTTATTGTTTAATCACTGAGTCATGATCATCAATGTCTTGTGCAGTCAATTCTGTGATATGCTTTCAATCTTTTTGTCAAAGATGATGATAATCTTTGCAATCATTATTTGAAGCTTTTTCTTTGTCAGCTCACTATCAAGTTTTATGTCATATATCTTTGAAGATATCATTTTCTTCTTTATTGTCATTACAATCTCACTTTATTTATCATCATCGATCATTAAGTCTTTCTGCATCATCTTTCTGATTCAATTATGTCATTGCAATTCATTGTAGAAGATCATCAAAGATCTCATACTGAACATGTTGATTTTTCTTATGCAACAGAATTGCAATGAGTCTTGAAGAGCATCAAAGACTTAGAAGAAACATGAATGTGATACAGATGCAATGTTGTCTATGCAACAAAGAATGCGCAGAAATGAGATGCTGTTATTTCGATTTCAAGACAGACTAATGATTTCTATTACACTTGAATTCTATGATTATCACAAAGTGTGATCATGAAAGCTGTGTTGATAGTTGAAAGACTTGATGATAATAATCTGATGAATACAAAAAAACGTAACTTTAGTTGTGTTACAATCACGTTGTAAGTCTTGTGTGAGTTTGATTCTAGTGATCTCTAAAATATCTAGAAAATACATTGCTAATGTAAAAACAGAGTAAGAAATGATAAATTATCATTTGACAAGATAAATCATCTGAATAATCAGAGTAAAAAATGATAAATTGTCATATTTCTATGACAGTGAAAATATACACATGATGTTATTTTTCTCGCATTTTCGATATTTTCAAAACACAGCATCTTATTACTTATATCATCATGTTTATGCTTCTGCTGTCAACGATTACTTCTTTTGACTGAAATAACTAACAACGACTCGCTGATAACAGTTAACAAACTATGAAGCAAAAGCACTAAATTAAAGTCTCTCACACAGTTTTTACTATCTGATTATTCTTTCTCATCTTCTCATCACTCATTTCTTTCACTTTACTATCATCATATGTATCATTTTGAAAAATCTGACATCATATTTGATGATCTTTAATAAGTCTCTTGACATTGAATTTCAAAGTATAAAATTGATATGCTTACGTCTTTTTCATGATTTGATCATATTTACTGATTCGAAAAAAAGTTTGCTGTTTCATTCAGATCATATAGTTAAACTTTATCAGTATCATTTGAAACGTACGATGAAGAGTTTAATCTGTCTTTAAAACTTCAGTAGTTTTAATCAGAATATCAAAATCAGAATTATTCTCTTTCATGTTTTGAAAACTATTGATTAAGCTCTGTTGATTTTCAAGACTTAGATCGCTATGAAAGAATGCAACGTTCATTTCACGAATCTTGATAAGATACTAGCTCGTTGTTAGTAAAGAGACAGATATACTTGACATTTAACGAGTTGAAAACATCATGCATGATGCAAAACATAGAAATTATGATTGAGAGAATTCAAGTAAACGTATCAATCAAATGATCTTTGCTATGATCAAAGAGAAGAATATTATCAGAATTCTCTTTCTCTGATCATCTTCAATGACTATAGATTTGTTCAATATCTTCATAACTCATTGTAACTTGCTGCTTGATTCATACAGTTTCTTGATATTATCATTGTAGAAACAGTTATCGACGACTGTCAGTCATTTATTACAAACAAGTTCAGTTCAGATAAACATCAAATCATGCTTTGTCTTCAATTCAACAAGATATAAGAATGTAATACACAGTCTCATCTGTTATGAAATCTGAACAAAGATGAAGAAAGAAAACACAGACATTGATTTCTTCTTGTCATCTGATATTCAGTCATCAACACATACTTGCAGCTTTTCTTTTACACTTCTTGCAGTCTTGCTCTTAAGTCTTGCGTGCATCTCTTTATACTTCTTGATGATCGAACAGTTCACATTTTGCATCTCATAAGAAGATAGCTTCATGCAGAGAGTGTTGAATCAATTCATTGATAATAGACGTTGAATCATAAGAAGAGTGAGAAGTCTATCAAATTTTCTTGCAATTTTCTGCAGTTCATTGTTCATCTGTACATCATGCTTACATTTTAATGCGTTGAACATCGATTTGTCTCATGACAGCACTTTCTTTGAATCACTTGACTTTAGAATGTGTTCATTCTTTCATTCATCAGAATGCTTCAAAATCTTCACATAGTGATCTAAATCATCTGATGAGATCTCAAAAGATGTGCTTGAATAAACTCACAGTACGAAGTGCATGTGACGTTTAAATGCTCGTAAAATGCTTATGATCTTAGAATCTCTGCTCTTCTTCATGTGAAATTCATCTCTTAGTATTTGATCTCAGCATGTTCGCGAATCATACAGAGTTACTCTTCTTTTACTTCTGTTGATTTCATTTCAAACATTTCTTTGATTAACAATGACACGCTTTACATGTGTCTTGTACGACTTCGATTCAGTCAGCACTACAAGTCATTTCTGTTCTTCTATGAAAGTTGTCACTGTTACATCAATCTCATTCTCATCTGTTTTTATCTTCTTTTAATCTTGAAACAGCAAGTGATCTTTTAAAAGAAGCTTGTTCTTTTCAGAGCAATGATTCACATACAGTTTGATGTCAAGACATGACACAGATGTCAATGTTTTTGCGAATTCACTTTGTCAATTTGATATCAAGATCAAAGACAGCAGAATCAGAATTAATTCAAGATTTGACTCTAGCGTCATTGTAAAACTGCTCTTCATGCAGAAACAAATCATTGATCATAACTCATCTGATGAACATTTCACCTTGAGATTCTAAGAAAATTTCTGAGATTCAATGAGCAGATGTTTATCATTGAGCTTCTTATGAAAGAGACTGACTTTCACATGAGCAAGATGAAGTCAGCACTTCATCACTATCAATTCTATGACTTGAATGATTTGTGAATGAAGAAAAGTAAGTATGTTATTCTGTCTGTAGCTTTGAGAAGCAAAGAAGACTTATCTTTCTCATTCTCATTTGATTGCATTGAAATTCTTCATGTTGAATCGTTCTTTCAACATGAAGTTGTCAATATATTCTCAACGTTTGTATGAGTAGTAGAATTCATATCATACTCTTTACTTGCACATTTCAATCTGCATCTGCATCTTTGTTGATTTTCTTATCGTCGATGTCTGTACAGCTTAAATCGCGTTTTCAAAACTGCAAGACTTTGAGAAATATATTTTTATTTATTTGAATGCATGCTTGTTGTTTCTGCAGATCTTTGAATCTATATCATGAAGTTAGCATGTTTTACTACATGATTGCTTTGCATTCGCACTTACGTCTGAGTGATATGAATGAAGTTGATGACGAAAGACAGATTGATGTGCTCTCGATTGTATTTCATCACTTTTCTCATGTTCAAGTCATCATTAGTTGTCAAAGAATCTGTTGTTAAAGAGAGTAATTCATTGAAACTGACAATCTTGATGACGTTGAGAACTTCAAGAGTCATCATTGAAACATTAAGATGAGTTTCTTTGTGAAGCTTTCGCTTCTTCATGATGAGTTGTTCACTCTCATTTTCTGATGAGATCTTGAATGAAATGAAGTTATCTGTACTTTCAACTGCGCTGCTCAAACATTGCATGAAATTCTCATGTTTACTTCTTTTACGTTTTTCTATAGCTTGAACTTGAAAGATGTAGTAGAATATTCTCTTCTTTATCATATCTGTCAATGCAACATGAAAGTTGATTGCATTTCTGATCTCAACTTTTTTGAAGTTTTCAACTTCATAGATAATTTTGTTCTTTTTGAAGTTGAATATTGTCTCACTAACAAACTGTCTTTGATAGTTATTGAAATTGACATTCTTCAGAATGAGATTGCTTTGCTTTTCATTCGCTACAAAAAGCTGTGAATGATGAATCATCTTATTATTCATCATATCATTTGAAGTCAAGATCATGCAATCAAAGTCAATCATCGTTAATAAGATGAATGATGAGATTGAGCTGAGTTGTACTTGCTCAATCAGATGAGCAGATTTCTCTGTCTTTACACTCGTTGCTCTATCTTTCTTCTTACTGTTTATTCATTTCACTCATTTTATAAAACATGCATCTTTTCATGTTACTTGATGATTTTCTATCAAAGAGTGCAAGAGTTCATCATTTATGATGATTGCAATCTTTTTGACTGTCTCTTTCTTGATTTTATTATCAAGTGATGTTTCAAGTAATTTCGCGTTTCTCAGCATTTATTTGATGTGTATCTTCAATGCATCATACTTATCATCATCGATGTCAAGATCTTGAATGATCATCATCTTAATTCAATTCAACGAAATCTCATCATAGTTGAAGTCTGCTTGCATATCTGAAATCAACTTAAGTCTTCGTGACATATTAAAAGACTAGCAGATATGTAAACATTATTGTCAGTTCTGAAAATTTCTAGAAGTCATACAATAGAATGTAAGACAATTACTGTCATGATGTTGAAGAGTGAAATAAAAGTACATGTGACATTTTTCCTATTTTGAGTCACTTAGAGATTTCACTACATGCTGATGACAGATAATGTATGCATTGAGCTTTGCAACAGATAAAGTGAGAGTGCTTATTGTGATAATGAGTATCAGAAGAACAAAGAGTTGTGAGTTGATAAGTTAGAGATGAAGCAAAGATCAACTTTCGTTCTCATATTGCAAATTATGCTAAGCGAAAGCAAATTTGCTCACAACACACTTTGATAATAAATTATCTGTAATCATCTTCTCATCAATCTGAAGAGTACTGCACGTTAAATTCTCTTTATATAAAATGATTTCTAATATTTTACAGAGTTATCAAAGCGCAGAGACTATGACTATGACATACTAGCTAATTAAGCATTTTGTGAAAGCATTTCAAATTTATGATAATTTATCTCAAATCGATGATAATCTAGAAAAATTTGCTTTCAACTCACAAATTTTAAGATAAATATTGAAATGTGCAAAGCATTTCAAATTTAAAATAATTTATCTTAAATCAATGATAATCTAGGGAAATTTGCTTTCAACTCACAAATTTCGAAGTAAATATTGAAATGTGCAAAGCATTTCAAATTTACGATAATTTACCTCAAATCAATGATAATCTAGGAAAATTTGCTTTCAACTCACAAATTTCAAGATAAATATTGAAATGTGCAAAGCATTTCAAATTTACGATAATTTATCTTAAATCAATGATAATCTAGGGAAATTTGCTTTCAACTCACAAATTTTGATGTAAATATTGAAATGTGCAAAGCATTTCAAATTTACGATAATTTATCTCAAATCAATGATAATCTAGAAAAATTTGCTTTCAACTCACAAATTTCGATGTAAATATTAAGATGTGCAAAGCATTTCAAATTTACAATAATTTATCTTAAACTCGCTGTAATTCAGAAAAATTTGCTTTCATCAAAGAGCTTCAAGTAAAAAAGAACAAATTGCTTGATCAGAAGTAAAACAAGAGTTATTGCTTCTACTGCTATATTAAATCTCATTAATTTCTGATCATTTTATTCTTTGTATTGCATGCTATTCTGACATTTCGTAATTCAACATACTTGTATCAACAGAGATACTGATTAGAAATAGCGACAGCGCAATACAATTTGTCAAATGCATCAATCAATACTTTTTGTTGTCTCTTTCACTACAATCTACTTTATTGAAATCAGCTTCAAGCATGAAGCGAAACTGTCGTGCGTGTGAAATGATATTGAGAATCACATGAAGTCTGATATATCACTTTAATCATTGCTTGACGCTGCAAAATGACGTGCAATTCTTCAAGAAATATTTAAGAAAAAAGAACTCAGCAATCAATGAATATACAGATACATGCAAATACTTTCAGACTGATTTATGACATGAAACGATCACAATAAATGATACTGATGTCTCTGACTTCAAGCAAAGTACAGAAGAAAACGTAGAAGCTTCAAATGATCAGAAGCATTTTCGAAATTCAATTGCATGAATATCACTTGATCTCAAAAGATTTATCAATTCATCATGTACTTTCTCATTCATCAAAGTAGACAATTATGATGAGATGAATGATACAAAGAAACGAAGCGTTGATGAATTGTTAAAACAATATATCAGACTCATAAGAATCATTTCAAACTACAGTAAACTTGAGCAAGATTCATGATCATCTTTAGATGATAATCTTCAATCAGAGTGACTTTTCTTTTTGAACGAGAAAGATTTTTCTCTTGCACAGTAATTTCTGAATGCAAAAGTCAGTAGCGAAAATATTAATCAATACTTCAAGATCTTGTTTCAGAAGACTCATCATGCTGATTGTATCTTCAAGAATGCAGATCAATTTAGAAGCATTCTACACAATATATTTTATGAAATATTTGATGATAGTTGATTCAAAACATCTTTGAAGATCTCATCAATGAACTTAAAGATTGAAACAGATATATTCAAGATTCAGTACAGAAACATGATAAATGTCTTGAAATTTCTCTTGAAACATTGTTCATTTGCAAGTAATCTGAAATATGCATCAATCAAAGTATACAATGTCAGTGAAAATTGAATGTACATGAAAATGCACATCGATATCTGATAATGAGATATGCAAGCACTGATTTTTGAAGATGACACTATAGTTTCAGTACTGTTAGCTACAAACAAAATCATGTTAACTCAACATCATGAAAATAAATTTGCATGATTTATATATATTATCGTTGATAATCTGAATCAATGTTACAAACATGCCTGAATCAATCAGAATTCAAATGATGTTATGTCTAGTTTGAATCTAGCGCATCTTTATTGAACCCTTCGAGTCATTCTCAGCACTTCTTTTCGTTGTTCAGCACTTTCTTCATTCATCTCTTTCATCATTCTTTTAGGCAAACACATCTGACATATTACATCACATCTGTATCGAGTCTAGCGCAGTCTCAAGTCATTATTTATAGAAGAGCTCACACTCTTTCTCTTCTGTATTCTTAATGTCTTGTTATAGCTATCTTTAAAGAGCAATACATACATATCAGTCTCAAGTCTCTTTGATTGAATGATCTAGGCATAATCTCAACATTACATTAAGAATCTCGTTTATCATACGATACAGATACTCATTACTCGTTCAATATACTCGTTCAGGCAGATCGAGTCTAAAGAAATTCGTTTACCTGATGATTGACGCAATCGAAAGACAGAACAACACTAGAGAGTTTATAGAATCAACAGCGAGACTGGTTGAATTGCTAGACGACTTACAGCTCATTAAGTATGCATCGTTCATCTCGATTAATAGAATCAGCGATAAAGAACCTTCGTTGATTGCTAGAGAATCAAATCGATCAAGAAAATCAATCAACTCTCAAATCAAACAACAAAAACGACTTCACCTTCTATTGCTGAGCATTGCTCTTCGCTCGATCTCTTTCTTTTAAAACACTCGTTCAATTCAATCTCTTCTTTCTTCTTCATCATGTCTTGTCTCTTCAAAGAGTGTTTCGAAGCTTCATTCTTCATTGTCGAAGATAATGACTCATTTGCTGAAATCATAACATCTTCTATGACTATGAAAGCTTTGAAGAAACGATGCGAAGAGCTGAAAGCTAGGCTACAAGCTAGAAAGATTATCTCGTCATCGTCAACCTACTCTGAGCGTTCTAGATCTCAGAAAATATTCGATTCTTCGTTGTTCACTGATGAAAAGAACTCTATCTGAGAGAACTGATATGAAAAAGTTCAGAACAAGCTAGAAATCAACGTCGATCTCTTTTCAAGTGAACGAGTCAAGCTGAGCTACGTACATTTCAGATTATTCAATGATGCAGCTGAGATCATTCAGTCAAAACGCGAACGTGACTGTTTCAACTCATACAAGATTGTCGATGAGCTTTTGAAAGAGCTAGCTCAGTTGTTCAATGACTCAGATAAAGAAGTCAACTTTCGTAGAAACTACTACAACTTGATTCAAGAACAGAAGAAATTCAGCGAGTTTTATACTCAATTTCAACGACTATTCTTCTATCTAGACTATCAAGAAAAACAGTTGATCGTTGATCTAAAGAATAAAATAAACTCTTGACTTCAATTCGCTTGAGTAACTCAATTGATTCAACTCAGTACTCTGAAAGAAATTTGTTTCTATCTCATTCAATTGAATAATGATCAACGAGCTATTCAAGAGATCAAGAATAGAGAAGCAATGATCAAAGCTTGAACAATTAAACAGATCATCTACGCTGAAGAATCAGTCAAAGCTACTCGTAGAATCATAGAAATGAAGATGACTGATCAGTCAAAATCACGTGACGCTGTTTTGACTAACGTCAAAGAAAATGACTTACTAATTGAAAACTGCTTTCTATGTCATAAGTCTGATCATACTTCTAAAGAGTGCTTGAATAGATCTTTCAGAATTAACGCATTAAATGACGAGTTTGATCATTCTTCGAACTTTGATTCAGAGTCTGATTCAAAAAACTAATCATCTCTTTCAGAGTCATTGAAGAGATAAAGATCATTTCTTTGTGCAATCTAATCGACGAAATTTCACCTATCGAAGAGAACTACTTCGAAAAGTCATTTCTAGTCGATGTCACTCTATTCTCGCAAGGCGAATTCTTCAAGCTACGATCTCTGATAGATAGTGACTTGACGATCTACATCTTGATTCATACAAAGCTAGTTGATCAAATATGTCAGAAGCTCGAAATTCAACTCATACAACTAGCTAAAGAGAAGTTAATAAGAGAATATGACGAAAAGCTGACAAGAAAGATCATTACTCATAAAATTCTACTCAATCTCACAGTCGAAAGTCATAAGAAATTGACTGTTTCAATGTTAATAGCTGATATAGATCATCATGATGTCATATTAGAAAAGCTCTGAATGAATAAAAATGAAATACTACTAGATATGCAAAACGATGTCATCATTTTTTCGAATCAATTAAAAGCTTTCATTTCTGTTTTTTCAATGTCAGTCAGAGCTTCACACTCAAAATGATCATGATCATCAAATTCTTCTATCAGTTCAGTTTTCAAAGTGCTTCAACGATCAGCTTCTACTGCTTCAAAAAAGAACTTTTCTATGTTCAATGTGAGAACTGCATCTTTTCATGCACTGATTAAATGATCAAAGAAGAATCGCATCGAGATTTTCGCTATGTCGATCAAAGATATTGATAGGGAAATAGTCTACAACACTCAATGCGAACTGAACATTCTAGACGTCGCTTTCATCAATGCATCAGCTCAAAATCTAGAAGACATCAAAGTCAAGCTATCTTTGAAATATCAGAATTTCATCAACGTGTTTGATTGAGCTCAAGTCGATAAGCTATCATCTCATCGTTCATATGATCATAAGATAAAGCTCACTAACGATGTCACTTCTTCTAGATGTCGAGCTTATTGAATGTTACTCTACAAGCTTCAGAAGGTCAAAAAATATCTGAACGAAAATCTGTCAAAGAGTTTTATTACTTCTAGCAAGACCTCATATTTCTCACTCATTTTATTTGCTCTGAAGATCAATGATGATCTTCGCTTCTGCGTCGACTATCAAAAGCTCAATGTCATTATCAAAAGAAATCGCTACTCTCTATCGCTCATAGATGAGATGATTGGCAAAATCATTGACTGCAAGCATCTGACTCGATTAAATATAATTTTCGCTTTCAACAAACTTCGTATGCATCTCGATAGTGAGAACTATACAATCTTTATTATCGCTCTAGAAGCGTACAAATCAAAGATTCTATCATTCAAATTAACAAATGATTCAACCTTGTTTCAGCAATATATGAACGATGTTCTATGAGACTTTCTAAATGACTTCTGCCAAGCTTATTTAAACGACATTCTCATATACAGCAAGACTCAAAAGAAGCATAGACAACATGTTAAAATGATACTAGATCGTCTATGAGACGCTGATCTGCAGATAGATATTCGAAAGTGCAAATTCGACGTAGAAGAAACAGTCTTCTTAGAAATCATAGTATCAGAACAAGGTCTTTGCATGAACTCTATCAAAGTGAAAGCTATAGTCAATTGAGTTACATCTACTAATCTAAAAGAGATACAAGACTTCGTTGACTTCGTCAATTTCTATTGATGCTTCATCAAGAACTTTTTGAAACTAGTCAAGTCATTCACTCAGCTGACTTGAAAAAACACGTCTTTTGTTTGAAACAAAGTCTGCGTCGAAGTCTTTGACAACTTAAAGAAGCAGGTCAGCTCGATCTCAGTTCTACGTCATTTCGATGTCAAACGTCAAGCTATTTTGAAAATCGATGCATTTAACTATGTAAAAGACGACATACTATCTCAGTATGATGACAAAAGTGTGCTTCACTCGATAGTCTTCTATAGCAAGAGCATGGTTTCAGCTGAATGCAATTACCACATCTATGACAAGAAATTGCTAGCTATCATTTAATGTTTCAAACACTGATGACTTGAACTAAAGAGTACTGAGCTATCTATTCAGATGTTTACTGATCATCAGACTTTAAAGATCTTTATGAAAAACAAACAGCTGACTCGATGACAAGCGAACTATCTGAATATTCTATTGAAGTTTAACTTTCAGATTATCTTTTGATCAGGCAAAATAAACATCAAAGTCGATGCTTTAACTAGAATGTCGATGATCAATAGTTCTGAATCAGCTAAAGACATAGATGATTATTTTCAGACTATACTAATCTTGAATTGAATAAACGTTCTATCAATCGAGTTCAAAATCGAATCTGAATATGAGACTAATCTCTATCAACGCGTACGTCTAGTCAATCAGAAGAATGAACTATGCAATGAGTATTGACAAGCTATGAACAAAGATGAACTGAAGCTTCATGACATGAAGCTAAAGAACTGTCAAATCATTGACAACGTTTTATTCAAAAAGAGTTTACTATGAGTGTTGAAACAAATGCATACGAAATTGCTTCAAAATATTCATGATCAACCATCAATCTTGCACTCTGACATTAGATGAATGATTGATCTAGTTCAACGCTTCTATTATTGATCAAATCATCAAGCAACTATTTGACAATATATTCGAAACTGTCATGTCTGTCAGCGAAGCAAAGCATCTCAAGATGATACAAATGATTTGCTTCAGTCTCTATCAATTTCTCAGCAGCGTTGACAAGATATAGCTATGAACTTCATCATTGAGCTATCTCTATCAGAAAACTATAACGTCATTTGCACAATCATATGTCGTCTCTTCAAAGAACGTCACTATGTTTTCTGTCATTGAGAAGACGATGACATCTCAATCGAAGAAACAGTATGAATCATGCTATGAAACGTTTATCGACTTCATGATCTACTCAGTTCTATCGTTTCAAATAGAGACTTTCAGTTCATATCAATCATGTGACAAAGTCTTTGCAAACGACTGAAGATCAAAGTCAATCTATCAACAGTTTATCATTCAGAGATCAACGATCAGTTGAAACGAGCTAATCAAGATGTTGAACGCAGACTTCAAATCTACTGCAATTACATGCAGAATGACTGAGCTAAATGACTTTCAATGATGAAATTCAGTGACAATTTCAATACGTTCTTGACTATCTCGATGACTTCTTTCTACTTCAATAAAGACTTTCACTCTCGAATGAGTTTTGATTCAGATACGACTGATTACAAAATGACTCATCAACGTATTGAAGCTAGAAAGATTGATGACATTGTCATTTGAATGAGCGAACTTCTTATCTTTGATCGTCAACAATTGAAAAAGATCAAGCAGATCATTGAAACTCAGATGAACAAGCATAAACGAGACGTCATCTATGAAGTAGATGATCAAGTTTGATTAGTCTTCGAAAACATCAAAATCACTAGATCATGCAAGAATTTGAAAGACAAGCAGCTCGATCTCTATTCAATCACAGTCAAAGTTGAGATCTTCTATCGTCTTCAGCTATCTAGAAGCATGAAGCATATACATTCAGTGTTCAGCTCGAAGTGTCTACGACCTTCATCAAACAACTTTCTATCAAGACAACACTCTGAGTTCTCTAGATCATTGATCATTGAAGAGAATGAAGAGCATTGAAAAGTAGACGATATATTGAACTTCAGGCGATATAGAGAAAGACTACAATACAAGATCAAATGAATTGAGATAGATTGTAACGATGAATGATACTATGTTGATAAAGAGAAATTCAATGACTTGAAGAAAGTTCTGAACGAATTTCACAAGCTATACTTGAATAAGTCGCACTAAATTGAAAACACGATGAATTTTTTGCTCTTATTTCTTTTCTATTCATGCAAACATGAATGTTTGAAGAGAAGAGTAATGTTATGAACATGCCTGAATCGATCAGAATTCAGATGACGTTATGCCTAGTTTGAACCTAGCGCATCTCTATTGAACTCTTCGAGTCATTCTCAGCACTTCTTCTCATTGTTCAGCACTTTCTTCATTCATCTCTTTCATCATTCTTTTAGACAAACACATCTGACATATTACATCACATCTGTATCGAGTCTAGCGCAGTCTCAAGTCATTATTTATAAAAGAGCTTGCACTCTTTCTCTTCTGTATTCTTAATGTCTTGTTATAGCTATCTTTAAAGAGCAATACATACATATCAGTCTTGAGTCTTTTTGATTGAATGATCTAGACATGATCTCAACAATCAAGCAACTTAATGAAAGCAAAATAAATCTAGTGTTATACTATTAAAGTTTATTTCTTTGACTAAACATGCAAATGAAGATCTGAAATGCAAGTTATATCATCGCTCACTGAAGATAATATTAAAACGTGAGTTTAAACTGTTCAATTGAATGAAGAGTTTTTCTTGCTAACATTCTCGTTTTTTAGCACTTAAGAAATTAACTAGAAGAGAGTTTCACGTTCGCTGTGCAAATGATTATACTCGACAGTGTTTTTCTATCATTGTTGAATTTATAATCAACTATGAGAAGCAGATCACTATTACAAAAATCAAAAATGAAAAGCAGTGCACTATATGTCACATTTCATCAAATCAACGCGATAATCTGCAGACAATCTGAGAATCTTGAATACATGAGAGTACATTGACTCAAATCAAACATCAAGAAAAGAATTCACGCTCTAAAGCAAATATCAAGCGCGATGTTAAGTGAATACACTCAGTGCAAAACTTTGTCTGAAAACATGAACTTATCAATATTCACGTCATCATGATGATTAACATCTTGCATCAGTTATTAAAGAGCACAGTGATGTATTTAATTCAATGACTTGAGATGATCATCAAAAATATAACATCGATGATCAATCTTAAAAGAAAGTGTGATTCACAGACAATTGCAAACATAATACATGACGTGCAATTGAATCAAAGATTTCAAGTAGTTTTTTCATATTCAGAGCTAAGACGTTTTCATGACTTTCTATTCATGAAGTAATGAATCAACGTTAAACAAAAAACAATAGTGCATCAGCTTATTGCAATTGTCACTTCACTATTGATTAAAAAAGCATCAGATGCGCTGTATTATGCTCGAGCTTTTATAAACTTCGTGATGATGATTCAATATTGATTGCATGATGATGAGTCTCTGCATTACATGAACAACGTAATATACAGAATTAACGTTTTAAAAGAAGTATTCAAGTAGTTTTGACATGATGAGAACTTTAACTATCTCAAGTTTCATGTGATCTTTCATTATATGAATTTTATTCAAAGATACGAAGATGCAGACAGTTTTGACACATTTTACATGAAGATTGCACATAAATTTCTGATCAAAGATTATTATGATCTTACAAACAAGCGAAAGAACTTTCAAATGCAGATACTACATCACAATACTTGATGAATCAATATGTTGACAATGAAAGATATCATTCTTCATGATTTAATCATGTTCAGATCAAAGATTAATGAGAGAATGAAAGTCATGATTACAAAGTCTTTTAAAAGTCTTGATTTAACGCAGCTTGAATGAGATTTGTCAGAAATGAATTTGAATCAACAATGAAACTGATTTAATAATTTTCGATTCTGACACATTACTTCTGAAATAACGAAGATGATACATATTGAGAATTTCTTGAATGAATTGTCGATTTTTATAAGAGAATCTCGACGCAAGAAATCAGAAATAAAGTCAAACAAGTATCAAATGAATCAAAAAGAAATCAACTTCTTCTGAATAAATGATTACTTTGTTTCTGTTCATGCATTAATTGAATGCTGAAGATGCAAAGATAAAGACTTGATAAACTTTAAGAAACTTACATTAAAGTGAATTTAATGTGCTTTTGCATGACAGAAACAAATGTTGAATTGAAAACATGACTACATTTATGTTCAAGAGTATATTAAGAATGATTAAGAAAATTCTGACATAGTCAAAGCTTTGAATGATAGACTGATGAGACAGTTGCAAATTATAATCACTGTTCGTGATTTGCTTCATCAAGATGACAATGAAAAACCTGTGCAATACTCGAGAGCTTTAATAAAATTGCTAAAGCTCAAAAACAATGAAGTACTTGATGCTTTACATAATATGATAGAAGTTAAGCAGTGATTGAAGAATACTGTCAAGAAGTCTTGATATCTTGAGTGTCAATGATTTTACAATATGAATACTATACTACGAAGTGCACATTTGATATCAATTGAAAGCAAGAAGTTCTTTTACGTGAATAATTACATCGACTGAAATACATTCAACATCTTATACAAAGAGAATTTTCTGAAAAAGAAAGCTTGAAAGACGAATGAGCTTGCAAGCTTAGACAGACGAGAAAAAACAAAATTCACTCAATAATGAAGAAAGTTCAACATTGTGTAAGTTGAGATAAATTAGAATAAATTGAGATAAATTGAAGTAGATTGAGATAAATTGAAGAAAATGAGTGAAAAGCATATAGTCACGTTGAATGAAGCATATATGTATGAATGATCAAAACATTTCAGTCGATAGCATTTAATCATGATTATGATGACAGAGTATTGAAAATGAACAAGCAACTGAAATTTCACTGTAAAGATCTGTAAACAATGAGATTGATTGTGTAGCAGCTAGCAACATATAAGAAATTACATAGTTTAGATGATGAGAAAATCTAAAATTAATTAATCTATTAATCATAGTGTCTGCTCATTCATTGAACGAAATTTCTACTTACTTTATGCATTCTTCAATGCATCTGATGCATTACACACAACGTCTGTCAGTAGAAGTTCACAACTTGTTGAAGAAAGCTGTAAATTCTCGAGATAATATTCTCTTTTTATGTACATTAACACTCTTTTCTTCTATCAATGTCTTTTCTGTCATTGAAGAAAAATGTTTCAAGTGAATGAAAGCTTTGATTCGATTTTTCAAGCAAAGAATAGATTTAATGATGAGTTTCGCGTAGATGATGATTTTGATGAAATGTCATTTTTTCTCAATATCAAATGTTTGAATTGAATTATCATATATATTCATCATCTGTTGTTTTGCAGTCTCATCAATCTTCTGCTCAAAGATCTTTGCATTCTGATCAATCAAAGTTGAAATCTTTAATTGCAGAAGAAAAGACGTGTAATTAATCTGTTTCAATCTATTTCGAAACTGAGCAGATTGATAATTGTACATGAAATCGCTGTGAGCATGATTGACTGCTGTGATCAAAACTAATGATAAATAAGACTGTAAACATTGTAGAAAGATGAGTTTTGCACAATCACTGACAGACATGATGTACAATAATTGAATAACTGTGATGAGAAAAATGAGTGAAGTAAAATTGAAGCTTACTAAGATAAACATCGCGCAGAATCATGAATGCACAATAGCTTAATATGAGTTCTACTTTGTTGAATCAGCTTGTAGCTGATCTAATCAGTTAACGACTGACTGATGATTGATTTATGTTACTAAATCAGTTAATCACTGAATTATGAAAAGTGTCTGTTCTAGTAGCTAGCATATGCGTCTTAAGCGCATTAAGATTCAGATGTCGTTGCTCACTAGCTTACAAGCTACTCAAGTTCTTCATCGAAATGTTGATGATTTCAGCTTGAAGTTTAGTTGAACTTTCTGTCAGAATCATGTCTAGATGATACAATCAATGAAGATCAGAGTTAATAGTGCTTGATCTTTAGAAATAGTTATAACTGAATATTAAGAATACAGAAGAAGATTGATACAAAAGCTTCTATTTATGTAATGTTCAAAGACTGTGCTAAACTTGAAAGAAATGTGTTTATGACATGAGAAGAATGTGATGTTGATGAACAAGATGTTGATGAAAGAAAAGAGTGTTAAGAAAGAAAAAGAATGTTGAGTCATATCTGAGTCAAATTTGAGTCAGATCTAGGTCAAATCTTGACTAAATTATTGACTAGTTTTAATCAATCTTATCAGTCTTGATATGTTAGAATCATGTCTAAAGCAAGTCATAAAGATACAGATAAACGAAGAGTAAATCAGGTAAACGAGAATTCAAAGTTAAAGAGCAAGATTTACAAGATGCAAAAACTATATGTACAGAGAAAAGAAGAGCGCTAAGCTCGATAGAGTCTTAGACTCGCTCAAAGAAAATATGTTTCAGTAGAAGACTGAGCACGCTTGTAACATTACTTTCTTCTCTCAGTCAAGCAATAATCTCATTACTTCAATCAGCTTCTTTCTTTCTTGTTCGTTTCATTGAGCATTTCAAGCTCAATTCGTCAGACGTTTCAAGTCTATTTCTTCTAAACATATTGAGTGTTTCAAGCTTCTCAGACGTTTCAAGCCTATTTCGTTGAACGTTTCAAGCTCATTTCATTGAGCATTTCAAGCTCATTTCATCAGACGTTTCAAGTTTATTTCTTCTTGACATAGAGTGTTTCAAGCTCATCAAACGTTTTAAGTCTATTTCTTCTTGTTGAATGTCATTGAAGCAAACTCACTTCTGATTCAGATTTACTACATAGTAAAGCTTGTTCTTTTCATGTCATTGAAGCAGACTCACTATCAATTCGTGCCTTTCAAGCAAACTCACTATCAAGTGACGAGCTCAGTCAATGAGATCAATCATTATCTTTTGATTCATGTCTGCAACGCATTGCAGAACTTGTTTCATTCATGTCTACTACACGCATGTAGTAAAGCTTGTTTCGTTTGTGCCTATCACATTTGATAGAGCTTGTCTTCTGTTCAATGACTGACTCAATTAAAAGATCAACTATTGACTTGTTATTGTAGCAGACTCACTTCAAATGACGAGCTTGATAACAAGATCAATCATTATCTGTCTTTGAAGCAGACTCACTATTCTTGTCATTCAAGCAGACTCTTTCTATTCAGCTTCAAATATTCAATGATGAACGAGTTTCAGCTCATATCTTCGTGATTTCAGACATGTAGTATATGTTCAATTCTCTCAAGACATATAGTACATGTTTCATTCTGTCTGCAGTACATATCATCTTGCTGTTGTCATCAATGTTGTGAATAAAGATAAATCGTAGAAGATGCGAATAAAGAAAAATTCGTGACTGAATTCGATTTTGAATGTCGTTTAAGCAGACTCACTATCGAGTGACGAGCTCAATGATGAGATCAATCGTTCTTTTGTTATTGTAGCAGACTCACTTCTGATTCAGACTTATTGCATTCAATAACGCTTGTTTCGTTCATGTCATTGAAGCAGACTCACTATTTCGGTTTCTGCCTTCTACATGCGTTGCATTGCTTGTTCTGTTCATTGATCGTCTCAATGACAAGATCAATATTGAACGCGTCTTTGTAGCAGACTCACTGTCTGATCAATCGAGTCTGATTAATTCAAAGTCGATTTGAGTCTGCAACGCTCACACTTGCAGAGCTTGTTCTGATCGCTTCTATTGCATTCAATAGAACTCTCTGTTTCTGCCTATCGCGTTCGATAGAGCTTGCTTCAATTTCTGCCTATCGCGTTTGATAGAACTTATTCTCTTCAATGACGAGCTCAGTCAAGAGCTCAGTTCAAGATTGTCTTGTCTGCAACACGTTGCAGAGCTTATTCAGTTCAATGACAAGCTCAGTCAAGAGCTCAGTCAAGAGATTGATTCAACTCTGCAACGCGTTGCAGAGCTTTGCTTTCAATCGTAGCTAGAAAGTGAATCACTATCATGTAATATGTACGAAGCTTTGAATAATGTTAGAATCATGCCTAGAGCAAGTCATAGAAATACAGATAAACGAAGAGTAAATCAGGTAAACGAGAATTCAAAGCTAAAGAGCAAGATCTACAAGATGCAAAGACTATATGTACAGAGAAAAGAAGAGCGCTAAGCTCAATAGAGTCTTAGACTCGCTCAAAGAACATATGTCTCAGTAGAAGACTGAGCACGCTCGTAACATGATATGCTCATAACATTACTCTTCTCTTTGAAAATTCATATTTGCATGAATGTAATTCATTTGCTCGCTTTTTGTTGATAGTTATTTCAATATTTAGCGCGATTTGTTTGAATATAGCTTATGAAATTCATTCAAAACTTTCTCTGAATTATCGAATTTCTCTTTATCAACATAGTATCATTTATCATCTTTATCTAGATCTATTTATTTGACTTTGTACTGTATTCAATCTCGATAGCGTCTGAAGTTCAATATATCATCTATCTTTCAATGTTCATTGTCTTCAATAGTGATTGATCTGAGTGATTCTGAATGTTGTTCTGATAGAGAGTCTTCTGAATACAATTGCAGTAGCTTCGAGCTGAACATTGAATGCAAATGCTTCATGCTGACTGATAAATGAAGATGATAAAAGACATTCACTTTGACAGTGATTTGATAGAGATCTAGCTGTTTGTCTTTCAAATCTTTGCAGAGTCTCGTTATCTTAACGTTTCTGAAAGATAGTCAAACTCAGTCATCTACTTCATATGTGACATTTCATCTATGTTTATTGATTTGAACTTCAATGATCAGCTTCGTCTTTTTCAATTGTTGACGATTGAAGTTCAGTAGCTCTTTCATTTAAATGATAATATCATCTGCTTTTCTAGCTTTAAGTTGTTCACAAGTTGTTTTGTAGTTCATTGTATCTGAATCGAAACTCATTCGAGTGTGAAATTCTTTATTGAAGTAGAAGAAAGTCATTGAAGTGATTGAGAAAATATTTGAATTGTCGCTGAATTTCATCATAGATATTCATTTGACTCAGTCATCTTGCATGTAATTGCAGTAAATTCTAAGTTCGCGTTCAACGTCTTGATTGACTCATTTCAATTGATTGTTGATTTCAGAATGATAGACTGTGAATAGACTAGCTGTGATTCTCAGTCACTTGCAAAGACTTTTTCACATAGTTGATATGAATTGAGAGTCTCTGTTCGAAACAATAGAACTGAGTAGATCATGCAGTCGATAAACGTTTCATAGCATGATTCAAACCGTTTCTTCGACTGAGATGTCATCGTCTTCTCAATAACAGAAAACATAGTGATGTTCTTTAATGAGATAACATATGATTGTGCAAATGACGTTATAATCTTCTGACAGAGATAGTTCAGTGATGAAGTTCATAGCTATATCTTTTCAGCATTTCTGTGAAATCGAAAGAGAATGATGAAGTTCATTAATGCTATTTCTAGAGACTTTGCTTCGCTGACAAGCATGATAGTTTCAAATGTATCGTAAAATAGTAGCTCAATGATCTGATTAATAGTAGAAATGCTGAACTAGATCGATGATTCATTTATTGTTGAAGTGAGAGATTAAAGATTGATCATGCACTTCTTGTAGTAATTTCGTGTGCATGTTCTCAGAAATTCACAGTAGATCTTTCCTAAATAGAACGTCGTCAATGATTTCGCAGTTCTTCAGTTTAGTGATATGAAATTTGAGCTTATTTTCATTCATAGCTTGTCTATATTCGCTGCAGAGCTCATCTGTTTGATTAATCATATGTACTCATTGATAGAGATTTGCTTTCGATTCAACAGGTAAAACATCAACTTTATCAGAAGTCAGAATAGTCTGAAAACATTCTTCAAGTCTTTGAGCTGATTTAAAGATGTTTGCTAAAGACATTCTGATTAAAGCATCGACTTTAATGTTTATTTTGCCTGATCTAAAGATGATCTGAAAGTTGAACTTCGATAGAATGTTCAGATAGTTAACTTGTCATCAACTCAACTGTTTGTTTTTCATGAAGATTTTCAAAGTCTGATGATCAATAAACATCTGAATGAGTAGTTCAGTGCATTTCAATTCGAATCATCAGTGTTCGAAGCATTGAATAATGATTAGCAATTTCTTGTCATAGATGTGATAATTGATTTCAGCGAAAATCATGCTTTTGCTGTAGAAAATCATCGAATGAAGAACTCTCTCGTTATTGTACTGAGATAGTATTTCATCTTTTACATAGTTCAAAGCATCGATCTTCAGAATAGCTTGTTGTTTAGAATTGAAATGACGAAGTATTGAGATTGAGCTGACTTGTTTCTTTAGATTGTCAAAGACTTGAACACAGATCTCATTTCATACAAAAGACGTGTTCTTTCTAGTCAGCTGAGTGAATGATTTAACTAGCTTCGAGAAGTTCTTAATGAAACGACGGTAGAAGTTAACAAATTTCACGAAGCTCTGAATTTCTTTTAGATTGATCGAAGTGATTCAGCTGACTATGACTGTCACTTTGCTGAGATTCATACGAAGATCTAGTTTTGATACAATGACTTCTAGAAAGACAGTCTCTTCTACATTGAATTCGCACTTTTGAATATTCATCTGCAGTTCAGCTTCACGTAGTCAACTTAATACTAGTTTGATGTGATCTCTATGTTTCTTTCTTATTTTGCTATAGATGAGAATGTCATCTAGATAGACTTGACAAAAGTCGTTCAGAAAGTTTCATAGCACGTCATTCATATATTGCTGAAACAAGATCGATTTGTTAGTCAGTTTAAATGATAGCATCTTGTATTTATATGCTTCTAAAGCAGTGATAAAAGTGATGTAATTCTCACTATCAAGATGCATTCAAAGTTTGTTGAACGCTGATATGATGTTCAATCTAGTCAAATGCTTGCAATTCACTATTTTATTAATGATCTCGTTTATCAGCGATAGAGAATATTTATTTCTTTTGAAAATGACATTTAACTTTCAATAGTTCACGCAGAATCGAAGATCTTTATTTGCTTTGAGAGCAAATAGAACAGAAAAGAAATAGAGAGTTTGACTAAAAGTGATGAATTTCTTCGACAGATTCTTGTTTAAGTACTTCTTTACTTTCAGAAGTTTGACAAAGAACATTCAATAAACTCGACAGCAAGAGAGCATTGAATCATTGATGAGCTCGATTTTATGATTGTAGAAGCAATGAGAGAGTAGTTTATTCGATTGAACTCAATCAAAAACATCTAGAAACTCATGATATTTTGATGACAGCTTCGCTTTAATATCTTTCAAATTCTGAGTCATTTCATTGATTGAAGAGACGTTTAAAGCGTTCAAATCGCACTGAGTATTGTACGTGATTTCTTTATTGATGTTCATCATGAATAGAGCAAAGACTTAAATCTTGTTCTTTTTTGAATGATTTAACAGTGTTTTGAACAAAGCTGCATTTATGCTTTGAATCGAGAATGACTTTTCTCGAACAAGTCATTTGAGCATCATAAAGATCTTAGTCTGAAGAATTGAAGAGAGCAAAGATTAGATCTGTTGTCAAGTTAAAGTTGAGTTGAATTGAGAAAGATCAACTTAACTCAATTCTGAATTAAAGTTGAGGTTGAATTGATTTCTCTCAACTCAAGCTCAACTCGAGATCAAGTTGAGTTGCTTGAACTCGATTTCTAAAAATAGTATACTTACTCATATGCACAGAATTTTCATGCAAACTAAATTCAAACTCAATTTCTAAAAATAGAATAATTACTTGTATGCATGAAGTTTTCGCGCAAACTGAGTTTTCGCGCACTTTAATCTAGAAAGATTAGCAACAAATAGTATTGAGTTTGACGTGCTAAAATGACATCAATATAGATAGTTCAAGTTAGCGTGCGCGAAAACCTCGTTTGCGCTGAAATCTCATGCATACAAGTAGTTAATCAATTGACTTTACATTCAAGGGAAAAAAAAACTAAAGTTCTTGACAAAAGCAATAAGAATTAACTTGAATTATGCATGAAAGCAATAGTATTACTAACAGTGTGACAGTGCAAAAATTGTATTTACTATCTATTTATCTTGTGACAGCGTTGCATTCTGATTGCATAGTAACATGACTATTTACTTCGTCATGTAATTTGAACAAGATTCAAATGTAAACTTTTCATTCATGAGATGAAAAATCAATCTTATATTCTTCGTTTGAATGATTACACGCTTTGCGTGAATTGCGCAAAGATTGATGTCTGTTAAGTAATCAGTATTTGAATCGCAAAATTGATTGCAAAATTGATCATGAAACTAATCTTTGTACATTGCAATCAGTCACGCTTTCGTTGTCTTCTGCAATGTCTTTATAGCTTTTGATTGAAAGCGAAGATTGACTTCAATCAATTCATGACACACTTCGCGAATCACACGCTGAAATGACAGCTTTGAAATAAGTAAGTTGATTGTTCTTTGATATCAATGAATTTCACGAAGTGTCACAGTTTCTTTGCGATATTTTCGCATTTTCTTGAGCTTGATAAGATCACTTTTTATGATGACATTGATAACATGAGCTGATTCAATGAATCAAACATTCTAACATATGATCAGCATCTTTGAAATTACTTTTGCAATTCTTTTTGCAATCTAGTAAGTCTTAAAACTTACTCTGATGAGCTTCATCTTTCTATCATCAGTTCTCGACTTCATTATTAACTGTTTTTGAAGCATCTTTTCGACAAATTGCTTGTTATGAGATTTTTTACTGAGTGACAATGAGAATGATGATGATGAGAATGATGACGATGAAAATGATGACGATGAGAATGATGATGATGAGCTTGACAATGATGATTCTGAGCTGCTTAACAATCGTGATCTATTGTTTGACTTGTGGTCGAAATTTGATCTTGTAAGCTTGAATTTAGAATTCGCTGCAATATTATTTCTACTTTGCAATTAGTTTTGCAATTAATTCAAGAGTAATAAGAAATGAAATACGTACATAAATTCATGCAAGTTGAAGAATTCATTTGAATTCAAAATCGATTTCAAAATCTCGTTAATTGCAAAATCAAAAATGCTGAGTAGCATTTTGTTGTTGATGTTAAGCTCATTGTTTCTGTATTGCAATCAGTTTTGCAATCTTCTATAAACTCGTGAGACTGATACATAACTTACTGAGCTGTTGCAATCATGATTGCAGTATGTTGTTGTTGTTTGAAGGTAAAAAAAGAAGAAAGTTAATGATTACATGACTTAATTAGTGTTGAAATGATAATGATCTAAATCTTAAAATCTTAAATCAAGATATTGAAGTTTAAATTTCATATCTCATCATTGCAATTGATCTTCACTATTTCACCTCATTATTTAAATTGTTACATCATTGCTTTTACAAGTTAACTACTGTTCTGCATTCGCAATGATGTTTACTCACAAGCGCAAGACTATTGAAGATTATTTTGACAATTCACATTCAAAAAAGACTAGAACTTATGTGCAAAAAATGACAGATGATGAGAAGAAAATTGAAGATGTAAAAAACAGAGATAGAAATTGTTGCGATCATGCACTTCGAGTTAGTCTAACATAGATCGTGTCAGACTATCATAAACTAGTATAGAGCTGATGTTGACACGCTAGCGACCTAGCGTGTCTTCGTGAGTAAAACTCACGACGTGTTGCATCTTCTTTCTTCTTCAGCTTTGAACTTCTAGTTAAAGTACACTCATATGATTCGCTCTATGCAGACTCATAACATTAGTTCAAAGCTCATTAACCTTGCTATTGACGTGTAAACAATATAAAAACAAGCTACACAATTCAAATCAGAAGTTGAAACCAGAAATTTTGACAGCAGAATCAAAACTTGAGTTCAGAAAGCTCAATAAAAACCAGAAATTTCTAAAGAAGAATCTTGATTCGAAATCAGAAATTTCGATAGAATCAGAATTAAAGAACATGAACGCGTTGCTCTTGACTAACTCTTTATTGAGCTCGTCATCAGAAACCAGAAATTTCAGCAGTACTTGAACTCAGAAAGTTCGATAGAGTACTAGTCATTGCTCAAACTCAGAAAGTTCAATAGAGTAACATCAGAATCTCGACCAGCAATTTTCTACTCATATCATGACTAGAAGCACAGAATCAGAATCAGTGAGCATTGCTCGCTATGACTTTTGAAATGTTAGAAGACAATCACTTCTATCACAGAATTGAACAGCATCAGAAGAAGAAGACACGAATGCGTCGTCAAATACAGAAGAAGAGAACACGAATGCATTGCTCTTTGATCATGAAATGATCAAGATTAGCATCAGCACTGAATTGAATGCTTGAATAAACATTCATGAAGCAGACGACATCGTTATCTTTATCAAGTACATGTATCAACAGCATGACATCAAAATCAAGACTCACAATGACATGATTCAGATGTTAGAAGATGTCAACGAGACAAACATCACATTGAAAGCTACACAGACGTGTCTGCAGAAAGAGATGAGAAACAAGAATGTGATTATACATCATCTAGAAACTGCATCAAGTTGACAAAGCACTTCAATCTCTGAAGATCGTTTCTCAAAATCGATCAAGTTACTCAACTCATCTTTGTTTGAAGATTCGACGCAGAATGTAGATAATTGACTGTCTTGAATGCAAAACAAGCTGAAGATAAATAAGAATCATTTTTCTATTAAAGAACTGAAGATTGCATACATCAAAAGTTGAGTCAATGAAACTGCGGTCAAACACATAGCAACTCAAATGAGAAACATGATCACAAACTCATTTCTAGAAGCAGAAGAGATACTGTCGATCATAAATAAAATGTACAACGATCTCAATCATCATCACACGACTCAACAACAGTACTTGAAGCTGTATCAGAACAAGATCTTCTTTCATGAATTTTGAATGAAATTTCAGAGATTTAGTGCAGAACTAGAATACAATAATGAGACTTTACTAGATGATCTTCAGCATAAGATCAGCTCAGATTTTCAACAAGCAACACTCAATGAACGAATCATGAATTTGAATGAGTTTGTCAACATCTGCATGCAAGTCGATGTTAGATTGACTGAATTAAACGCTTGATTGATCATCAAAGTCTCAATGATCTCAGCTGCTTACTCTGTCGCTAGCACTTCGTCTGCTCGATCTACATTATCAGTTTCTGCGTGAAAGAAACTCAGAAGATTGAATCTCGACTCTATTCAGAAAGAGTTGTTTAAGAAAGAACTCTGCTTCAAATGCAAGAAGTCAGAACATAAAGCATATGACTGTCTTGAAACAACTCAAGTGCATGAGATTGCTGCAAATTCAAAAAATGATCTGTCTTGTTAAAGTAGTGACTGAGAGCAATATACTCATATTCTGTTTCATCAGCATGTCTGATGATTCATTTAATTTCAAGTCGTTCACTGTTGATGTCATCTTGAGTAGTTTAGAAAAGATATTCAAATTTCTCACTCTGATAGATACTGAAGTCACTGACATGACTTTCATTGATGAATCTTTGATGTCAAAGCTATGTGAATGCTTTGATATTCAGTCAATATTGCTGTTAAAATCAAAGTTGATTCAATTGTATGATGAAACTTCTGATTGAAAGTCGATTACACACGCTCTGTATACATTGATCATGATTCAAGAACACAAGAATGAAATGATGTTTCTATTAATAACTTGTTTAGATCAGCACAAGATAATCATTGAAAATCTTTGATTGAAAAGAAATCAAATTTTGGTAAATTCTGCAAATGATTGATTAATATCATCATTGAAGATTCAAACATCAAAATCTGTTGTTTCAAAAGTAAGCAGTCAATCAGCATTTCACAGATCTGAATCAAATGAGATCTGTGAAATGAAACAAAAGAACTTAAACTCGATTGTTACATCAATGATCATCTTAAAGAGACTTATGAATCAGAAATTAGTGAATAAATTCATTGAACTCACTCGATTCATTGAATCTGCTCTCATAGCAAAGCAAAGCACTTAAGTTGATCTCAATCAACTTCGTCTCTTTCAGTCAACTGAGGCAAAGAAACTCGTCAATATTGTCATGATCAAAGTCGTTGTGTATCAAACTCTAGTCAAGAATAAGAAGATCAAGATCTTTTTCTTGATCATTAGTGAAATCAATCAAGCGCTTAGCTCAGTCGAAGATTTCGCGAAACTGAATGAAATGATCTCTGTCATGTCATTAAATGAACTGAAGAAGAAGCTTTCAATAGTTTATCACGACTTTCTGAATGTTTTTGATAGAGAAAAGACAACGCAGTTGCCTTTGCATCGATCATACGATCATAAGATTGAATTAGAAGAAGAAAGTCAATTCTCTAGAAGTCAATTGTATCTCATGTCGAGTTACAAGTTGCAGAAGATCAAAGAGTATCTGAAAAAGAATTTAAAGAAGAAGTTTATCACACTCAGTAAAGCTTCTTTTGCTTCATCAATACTGTTTGTTGAAAAGAAAGATAACAGTCTTTGCTTTTGCGTGAACTATCAAAAACTGAATGCTCTGATCAAAAGAAATCGTTATTCAATACTCTTGATAAACGAAGTACTAGCTTGAATTCAAGACAGTAAGTATCTGACTTGACTTAACATTATCATCACGTTTAATAAACTGCACATGAGTTCAGAAAGCGAAGATTTAACTACTTTTGTTACTTTCTTCGACGTCTACAAGTATAGAGTAATGCTTTTCAAATTGATCAATGAATCTGCTTTCTTTCAGCACTATATCAACGATGTGTTGTTCAACTGTCTGCATAAATTCTGTCAGACATACTTGAATGATATTCTCATCTACAGTAAGACATTGAAAGAACATAGAACTCATGTGAAGAAAGTGCTAGAAAAGCTTTGTGAAGTCAATCTACAGATAGACATTGACAAGTGCGAATTCAAGATTCAGAAAATCTCATTTCTTGAACTATTGATATTCATCAATGATCTGCGAATGAATTCTCGAAAAGTGAATGTGATTCGAAACTGAGAAGTGTCTTGATCGTTGACTCACGTGCAGATCTTCATTGACTTCTGCAATTTTTATCGACGATTCATAAAGAACTTTTCAAAGATCACTCAACTCATGATAAAGCTGACTCGAAAAGATCATTTCTTTGAATGAACAAAGATCTGTCAGACGATTTTTGAAGAACTGAAGCAACAAGTGATGACAGTTCTTGTTCTGAAGCATTTCAACTCAATCAGAGAAGCTATTCTAAAAACTGACTTCTTGAACTATGTCAACGACGAAGTATTGTCTCAGTATGACGATGAAGACATTCTACATTCAGTGATCTTTTATAGCAAGAACATGATTCTCGCAGAATGCAACTACGAGATCTATGACAAGAAACTGCTGATCATCATTCGCTGTTTGAAGCATTGACGTCTCGAATTGAAATGTACGAATATTTCAATCAAGATCTTCATTGATCATCTGAATTTGAAGTACTTCATGATCATCAAAGAACTGATCAGACAACAAGCTAGATGAGCTGAGAAGTTATCTGAATATAACTTCAAGATCATATATCAGTCGAGAAAACAGAATCTGAAAGTTGACGCGCTGATTAGAATGTCAGACGTCAAGTCAGTTGAAGCAAATGATGATCATAAGCTATATTAGCATCAGATGCTATTGTCAGAAGACAGATTTGAACTTCAGTCAATAGAAAATGATCAGAAAGCTGATCAAGATCTGACTCAAATCTTGCTCAGATTTGACTCAGAATTTGACTCAGATTCGAAACTTAAATCAAAAGCTAATCAAAATTCGATCGAAGAGATGATTTCTATTCAGAATCAGATTATAGTTGAAAATCAAACGAATCAACTGTGCTTTGATATTCAAATAATCATGAAACAGAATAGAAAGACTTGTTAAGATATTGATCTAGACAATTGCAAAGTACTTGATGAAGTACTCTGAAAAGATGATAGACTATGAATTTCTCAGTCAATGATCATTCTATTGATAAGAAAAGCACATGATCTTTCGATCAGTGATCACTCTGACATGAATCGAACGTTGAACTTGCTGAGACAATCATATTGCTGATCAAAGATGAGAACGATAATCAAGCGTTACATTCGAAACTGTTACGTTTGTCGTAGATCAAAAGCATCGAGAGATCGAATCAATGAACTGCTGAAGTCATTGCTCATACTCGAGCAGCGATGGCAGAACATATCATTAGACTTCATTATCAATCTATCAGAAAGTGATGAAAGCAACGCGATTCTGACAGTCATAGATCGATTGTCTAAGAAACGACACTATATATCATGTTGATCAGATGACAAAGAAACCTTCGCAGAACAAACAGTCAAGCTACTGTTGATATGAGTCTTCAGAATTCATGAACTATCAAGATCAATAGTGTTTGATCGTGATTCACAATTCATATCAATTGTCTGAAAGTCTCTATGTCTGAAACTAGACATCAAGATGAAACTATTCATCAATTATCATTCTCAGATTGATGATCAGACAGAAAGAGCGAATCAGAATGTAGAATGATATCTACGAAGCTACTGCTCATATATGCAAGATGATTGATTCGCCTGATTATTCATGGTTGAATTCGTTGATAACAATGCTATTTCGTCGTCAATTGAACAGTCAACATTCTTTCTGAATAAAAGTTTTCATTCTCATATGAGCTTCGATTCGAACTCAATCAAATATGAGATCACTCAAGCTAGAATTAAAGCAGACAAAGCAGAGAATATATTTGAACACATGAAATAATTTCTAGCATTGATCAAGTAAGTCTTAACAAGAGTTAGAGTCACAATGAAGAAACAGGCTGACAAGCATTGAAAGAAAATGATTTACAAGATAAATGACATGATGTTTCTGAATTTTAGAAACATAACGACCTCACGATCATCAAAGAAGCTAGACGATAAAATGCTAGAACTCTTCAAGATTCTGATCGAGATTGAACATGCTTATCAACTGAAACTATCATCGACTATGAAGATACATTCAGAGTTTGCATCAAATCTGCTGCAACTAGATTCAAAGAACTCACTGAATGAACAACGAAATGAATCGTCTGATTCTATAGTGATTGATGACGAAGATGAATGAAAGATGAAGAACATACTGAACTTCAGACACTACGAACGAAATAAATGACTACAATATCATGTCAATTGAAAAGAATACAACGTCGATCTACATTGATACAACGTTGATGAAAGTGAATTCGAAGAATGCTTGAAGATCGTAAATGACTTTCATGAACAATATTCAAACAAGTCAAGATAGAAATCAACTTAAGAAAGATTGATTGAACTGCAGCAATGAGAACATTGCTAAATGAAGAGAGAAAGTAATGTTGTGATCATGCACTTCGAGTTAGCCTAACATAGATCATGTCAGACTATCATAAACTAGTATAGAGCTGATGTTGACACGCTAGCGACCTAGCGTGTCTTCATGAGTAAAACTCACGACGTGTTGCATCTTCTTTCTTCTTCAGCTTTGAACTTCTAGTTAGAGTACACTCATATAATTCGCTCTATGCAGACTCATAACAGAAATATTCGTTTCTACTGAATCAAGCAGTTCAAAAAATCGAATGTCTATCTACAAGCATTGAATGATGATCGTAAGTTCTTGTTGACTGCGCATGTGAATAGCAAATGAAATCAACGATATTTTTTGCAATCTTTTTTGCAATCAAATATTAATAAATTCATAGAATTGCGAAAGAAAATACAGTGAATCATGTAAGAACACGTCTCAATGTTGCAAGTTTCAATCAAGATTCTTCGACATTAAGCGCTTGTTTCAATATGAGTGTAAAGAGCTTTCAATGAAAGAAGCTCTCTGACATCAATGATGTTCAGATGAAAGAACGATATCAGGTGAATGACTTGCTTCTGAGCGAAAAGCTCAAGATGATGATGAACGAAGAGATAATAAATGACTCAAATGTCATCAGAGAAGTCTTGACAGTGAAGATTCTTTGACAGTTTCAGAATTTCTGAAAAGACGTAGCATGTCATCTTATTGTGTAAGTTTTTGACATTTCTTTTTGTAATCTTATTTATAATATGATTATTATTTCTTTTACTATTTGAATTTTGCTCTTGATTTTGCTTTTAATGTTGCAATCAATTTTGCAATCAATTTTGCAATCAATTTCACAACTTGTGTTTCAATATTTATACTAACATTGTGACATATAGAAAAGCAGAGAGCGATCAGTATCGTTGAGTCTTCTTCACAAATTGTTATATCTCTTGAGATTGCAAATTGACATCAAAGTGCTTTCGAGAATCATTCATCACGTCTGAGAAAACTCTATGACGTGTAGTATAATTGAGAAGAAAAACGATTAAGAACAAGTCATGCAAGTGAATTGTGCTATCAGATCAGACTGAGAATTGATCGACAAATTTTGACTACAACAAGTATGAATGAACATCAAATGTTTTCTACAAATTGGCACGAAAAATATGAAAAGTGATATTCAAAATCAAGAAGTCAAGTATTCTTTTTGATTCTCTTAATATTCATATCTTAGAAATCAAGCATTTCTAAATCAACGATCTAGCTAGTTTCGCAGTCACAAGCTGATAGATAGAATCATTTATTGCATGCAGCATCACAGCATACTCTCATGTAATGAATAAATAGCAGAAGTAAACAGAAGAATTAAACATTCTTTTCGCATAATTTTGTGCAACGATCAACGATTATTTTGTACTTCAGTTCATCTCTGTATAATTATTTCATTGTATTTGTAATAAGCTTCTTAGTCAATCATGATGTTTGAAATCTATTAAAATGTGCTAGTTTTTAGAATAATTAACAGTTAATTTAAAAGATAAGAATCAATTAATCACAAGTCAACAGTAACGCACGATTTGCATTGATCTTCAAACTTTAAGCTTAATGATGCTTGAAAGATTAAACTTGTTTTTAATTTTTTTTGCAACTCTTTTAGCAATTCTTTTTGCAACTCTTTTTGCAGTCTCTTTTTCATTTAACTTACTTATCATGTCATCTTCTTGAAACAGAACATCAAGATTGCAAGCAAGTATGAACAGTTTATTCAGTTCTATAAATATATCTTCAGAGAATCTTGACAACAGCGAGCATGATAGTGCTTGATCTTCTTCTTTTAACGTTGCTTCTGTCGTGCTTGTTGAACTGCAGTTGTTACATGATGAACAATATGTGCTATACAATCATGAGCAAGAATATCAACATATATTTCTGAATTGATGAAAGCAAACTCAATATGCAATGCAAGTAGAACGAAAAGTATCAGACTATCATCATTCAAAGTGAATCTCACAAACATGAACAGATGAGATATGAAATAACTTTTATCAGACAGCTTTAGTCGAAAGCAAAAGACTCAAACTCATTTGTCGTTTGTGTTTGCATGTTTATGAGCATTCTAACAATAGAAGCATTGATAACAGCATCATGAAACATCATCTGAATAGCAAAGATTGTGATAGATGCACAAACTTAGCAACTAAGATCACGAAAGTTCAAGACATTTGTAACTTTGTTAAAGTTAAAGCTTCAATAAGTTACTTCTTAGCTGCAGATTGCAAAATAGATTGCAAAACAGATTGCAAAAAAGATTGCAAAAGATTAACAAATCACAGCATCATGTTTTTCATCAAGAATATACTTCAGAAGTCTTTGCACTACAACTTCAAAAGACTTTCGTCACTTTGAATATTTCTTATGTTGCTATTAACAATGTTCAATTTTGACAAGCATTTGAAATAACATGATTGAGTATTACTCTGTTGCACAGAATTAAACTTACAATCTCTTTCAAGAATTGAGCAACTGTTGTTCAAGTCAACATACTCAAGAATTTATCAATGAATTCTAAAATCTTCATTAATCTAGATGAATGAAGTAGTTCTAATAAATTATCTTTTCTAGTCATCATGAAATTTTATTACATTGAGTTCTGAAAGTATTGAAAAGTCTTGTTGAGCTTTGAACAAATTGAAGACAAGCATATTGAAAGCAATTTAAGCAGTATTACTGAATGAATATTGCAAGAACTTGATATTCAAGATCGAGTTATGACTGTAATCACAGACAACGTCAGCAATAATGACGTCATGATGACTGCATTAGACAAGACTTTGCAAATGTTCTCAGTTACTTCACATTTATCATGTTTAGCACATGTAATTCAGTTAGCTGTTAAACAGTTACTCAAATCGCTGATGTTAAGTTTCAAGAATGAGAATGAGAAAGAGTATTGAATATTCAAGATTAGTCTTCAAAGCATGCTTATACAAGAGAGTTTATTTTGAACATTGTTCAAAATAATTAATAATTTTTATTTATTATGTTAGTTTGCTCTGCTATTATTTTCACAATCGATTTTGCAATCGATTTTGCAATTGATTTTGCAATCGATTTTGCAATTGCGATTGAAAATACAAAGTACACTCTTATTCATGACATTATAGTAATGTTTAATTAAATTCAAAAGCTTTCTGTTTATATGAACAAAAGTTCTCAGAGAATAGAGAACTTTCACAAGTCTCAACGCAATTTTGAACTTCATTTCAAGATGATACAAGACATTAAAACTCGCTGAAATTTCATCTGTCTCATGCTTTTAAGAGCACTTCGTCTTCAAGTCTTCATCAAGAGTTATATTTCTACTCACGAAAATGAAAATACTACTCTTCAAAAGCTATCTCTCAATAATGAAGAATGAACATATGTTCAATATTTTGTAGAACTACTCAAATCATTCGCGATATTCACTGATTTACTTGAACGTAATCGCGAATTCAGCATCAATGCAATTTACATCGTTTATGATGTTTTGTTCTTTCATATCAAAGATCACATGACAGCTCTGAAGAGAAAGCAACGTTCTTGAAAGCATTTACTTTTGAAAGTCTTAACGCAAGCTCAAATTAAATTATTTGAATATTACGCAGATGTCAGTCATGATCAAAAGCTAATGTACAATCTCAAAAATATTATAGATTCTCATCAGAAACTAAATCTATACAAGCGATCTACATGACAAGACAGCGACTATAAACAAAGATATAAACGAAAGTTTATAAATTATTATGCTAGACACTACACTTTCAACTCAACTACATTGCAAGATCAACTTCAAGAAAGAGTCTTGCAACAATCATCTTTCATTGCAGATATAGTTGTTAGACGAAATTTCAGACATCACAATTTGTCATCACTTATTTCAACTTGTTACGATTCTAGCTACGCATCTTCGTTGATAGCTATGTTGATGACTATGTTGATGACTATGTTGATGACTATTCTGAGAACTATCGTTGATCGCTCGTCGCTAGAACATAGACTTGTTTCGAAGTCAACTTTATTCAGAGTTAGCTTATGTTCTTCTGAGTCATATAGATAGCTGACTCTTTTCTTCTAGATACTTTTCTTTCTTAGCATTTATATACTTGTTACATTACACTCATATGACTCGCTTTATGCTGATTTCTAACATTATATAAATGCTTCTTCATTACAGACGAAGTGAAATAATCTGCATCGACTTTCGAGTGCTTCTGTTGATTCTTCAACTCACTATCGACATTTGATCTAGTCAACTTGCAATCGTCAGCAGCACTCATCTCTCTTTTCTCGTGAGCTGATTCAGCGAGAATAAACAAAAGATTCAAACTCATGCGCTGATCAGCAAGTATAAACAAACGATCGAAATCATTCAACTAGATCAAAGATCAGCGAATTAATGATTCATTCAGATTCGCAAGAAATTCTTCGAATTTGTTGAACAATCAAACGAGGTCAGTCTATGACTGCGTGAAGTCTCTATCTCAAAGAGCAATCAAAGAGATCAGTCTAGAACTGCGTGAAGTCTCTATCTCAATGAGCAAACCTCAACAGTGAGTCTGCTTCAATGACACTCATCGTCAATGCAATGACTCACCTACTCTCATCACTCTACTCATCAGTGAATCGATTCGTCTATTCGTTCATGTGCAACTAGTGAGTCTGCTACAATGACATGATAATGTCTTCAACAACAAGCAAATCTTTGAGCTTGTTTCTATATCAAAACTTCAGTGAGTCTGCTTCAACGACATTCTCAATGCAATGATTTACTCACTCTCATTGCTCTATCTATCAGTGAATCTGACTCGTCATCGAGTTCACATGCAACTAGTGAGTCTGCTTCAATGACATCTTTCGTCAATGCAATGACTCAGCTACTCACATCACTCTATCAATCAGTGAATCGATCTGTCGACTCGTTCGCGTGCAAATAGTGAGTCTGCTACAAAGACGTCTTTCGTCAACGTGATGATCTACCTACTCACATCGCTCTACCTATCAGTGAATCTGGTCAAATGTTCACATGCAACTAGTGAGTCTGCTTCAATGACATGATCAATGCAATGATTTACTCACTCTCATCGTTCTACTCATCAGTGAATCTGATCATACGTTCATGTGCAACTAGTGAGTCTGCTACAATGACATCATTCTACCTTGCATAGTGAGTCTGCTACAATAGACATTTCGATTCTACATAAGACTAAGAAAATACATTCATGTGAACATGAATCGTTGAAGAAGAAGAATAATGTTACGATTCTAGCTACGCATCTTCGTTGATAGCTATGTTGATGACTATGTTGATGACTATGTTGATGACTATTCTGAGAACTATCGTTGATTGCTCATCACTAGAGCATAGACTTGTTTTGAAGTCAACTTTATTCAGAGTTAGCTTATGTTCTTCTGAGTCATATAGATAGTCGATTCTTCTCTTCTAGATACTTTTCTTTCTTAGCATTTATATACTCGTTACATTACACTCATATGACTCGCTCTATGCTGATTTCTAACACAACTAACGAAGCAAAACAATATTTGAATCAGAGTTAGTTTTTCTTCTCTTTATTTCGTTCATTGCACAATTAATGTTGTTTCATAATTTCTTTGCAATCAATTTTGCAATTAATTTTGCAATTGATTTTGCAATCGATTTTGCAATTGATTTCGCAGTCACATAGTTTGAAATATCAAATTCTAATAAGCTTTAGACACTGTTCAAGACATTGATCTCATTAAGTTCTGAAGAAATCATTTCAGAGACTTTGTTCATTTAAGCAGAATGACTCGAGATATTTTAGCAATTTCAGCTATCTCAACAGATGTTGAACGAGTTTTCAATTTGAGATGAGACTTATTATCTTATCGTTGCAGCTCTCTTGTTGCCAACATCATATTAAATATCATGATGATTAAGCATGCAGATGCTGTGAAGTTGAAAGCAGAATTCAAGTCTCACAAGCTTATCAAAGAGAAAAGAGCTTTCGATGCACAGAAACAAGAAAAGAACAAAGATTTAATCTTCATCATCAACGTTAATGAAGACTTAAAGTATATCAGCGATGCATCATCAAATGATGATGTTGATGATAATGAGCGTGATAAGTAATGTTATATTGTTCATCATCAGACATTTAATTAACAATATCAGAGCTGAAGAATGATGATACAATTGATGTTGATCTTTTCATATCATCTTCGCAATCTAGATTCTCAAACTTCAAAGAACTCTCGTTATCTACGTTATTTAATACAGCAAGATTTACGACAGTAAGATCTACAACAGTAAGATTTATGACAACTTCACTTTTGAATGCTTGATTTTCAGCATCTGCTCATTTTGATTAAGTTACATCATACTTGACTGAGAGAAACAGATTGAAGAAGAATGATCAATCATTATGAAAGATAATGAATCAAAGAAATTTGATGAAATTTGTTGCAGTCTTTAAATCGAATGAAGAATCTAAGTCATCATCTTTAACAGTGAAAAAAGAACAGCGCAAAATGACTTCTTCTTTGAAGTTGAGTTCTGTTTCAACACGTAAACGTAGCTTTGAAATGACTAATTTCAAGAAGAAATCATCATTTAAGAGTAAAGCTAAATTGAATGCATTGTCTGAGCAAAGAAGACAAGAAGACATCAATAGAAAGCTCATGTAAATAGTTTTGCAATTCATTTTGCAATCTACTGTTTTCATGAAATTGCTTGCGCATTTTTCAAGCAGTTTAGTTAGAGACAGTGACTGAGATCTGAGTCAATGATAGAAGAGTTGAAGACATTTCTCTACATACATATAGATTTCTTTTCAACATGTAAATAAAGATCATTCATACACACACATTTTAAAGTTTCATAATATCATTCTACTAGTACTTATTTCAAATAAGTAAAATGTCTAGACATGTCATTAAGTTCAAGTCAACTCATCAAGTTGATTGAGTTGAGTTGATTTCTCTCAACTCAACTCAATTCTGAAACTCAACTTGAGTTGAGTTGAGCAACTTGAACTTGACAACAGATCTAGCAAAGATGATCACGATCAACTTGAGTGCTTTGAATTAAGAAGAATTGAAAAAATCGAAATAGAAGTATTTAATTGATTCAAAAAAACAATGATGTCGTTTTGCATATTCAGTAATATTTCGTTTTTGTTCATTCAAAGCTTACTCAATATGACTTCATGATGATCAATATCAGCTATCAACATTGATATAGTCAATTTCTTATGACTTTTGATGATGAGATTGAGTAGAATTTTATGAGTGATGATCTTCTTAGATATTTTCTCATCATAATTTCTTATTAGCTTCTCTTTTGTCAGTGATATAAATTGAATTTTCAGTTTCTTGCATACTTTATTGACTAGATTAGAATGTACAATCATGTAAACGACTGAATCACTGTCTATTAAAGAACGAAGGCTGAAAGATTGATTCTGAGAGATGAGATGAGTGTTAATTAGAAACGACTTTTCAAAGTAATTTTCTTTCAATAGAATTTCATCTAGTTTGCACAAAGATATAATCTTTACTTCTTTAATGACTTTTGAAAAGATGACTAGTTTTTTGAATCGAAATTCAAATCGAAATTGAAGCGATCATATTCATTGTTTACTGCATTGATTCTAGTAGATCAATTGAGACACTCTTTAAAACTATGATCTGATTTATGATATATAAAACAGCTTTCAACTAGAATGTCTGCTTCTTTGACGTTAGTTAAAATCGCGTCGCGCGACTTTAAATGATTAAGCTTTGAATGATTGTGTTACAATTCTAGCTATCATCTATGTTGATGACTATGTTGATGACTATGTTGATGACTATTCTGAGAGCTATCGCCAATCGCTTGTCGCTAGAGCATAGACTTGTTTCAAAGTCAACTCTATTCAGAGTTAGCTTATGTTCTTCTGAGTCATATAGATAGTCGATTCTTCTCTTCTAGATACTTTTCTTTCTTAGCATTTATATACTCGTTACATTACACTCATATGACTCGCTCTATGCTGGTTTCTAACATTATATAAATGCTTCTTCGTTACAGACGAAGTGAAATAATCTGCATCGATTTCTTCAAGTGCTTCTGCTAGTAGTTCTTCAACTCTCTATCGACTTTGATCTAGCGACTTACGTTCGTGCAGCAGCACTCATCTTTCTTCACTCGTGCGCTGATCAGCGAGTATAAACAAACGATTGAAATCATTCAACTAGGTCAAAGATCAGCGAATTAATCATTCATTCAGATTCGCAAGAAATTCTTCGAATTTGTTGAACAATCAAACGAGATCAGTCATAGAACTGCGTGAAGTCTCTATCTCGAGAAGCAAACTCTCAGTGAGTCTGCTTCAATGACATCGTCAATGCGATGATCTTCTCATCGCTCTACCTATCAGTGAATCAATTCGCCTACCAGTTCACATGCAACTAGTGAGTTTGCTTCAATGACACGTTCAATAGTGAGTCTGCTACAAGAACAGATAATGATTGACCTCGTTGACAAAGTCAGTCACTTGATAGTTAGTCTGCTTGAACAACATTCGAAGTGAGTCTGCTACAAAGACAGACAACGATTGATCTCTTGATTGAGTTGATTAACGAACGAAACAAGTTCTACTATGTAGTAGGTCTGAATCAGAAGTAAGTCTGCTTCAATGACATGATCAATGCAATGATCTATCTACTCACATCGCTTTATCTATCAGTGAATCGATCTATCTCGAGTTTCTGTTCAACTAGTGAGCCTGCTTCAATGACATCGTCAATGCGATTACTCTCTCATCACTCTACCTATCAGTGAATCGATTCGTCTATCAGTTCACATGCAACTAGTGAGTCTGCTTCAATGACATCTTTCGTCAATGCAATGATCTATCTACTCACATCGTTCTACCTATCAGTGAATCAATCTGTCGACTCATTCGTGTGCAACTAGTGAGTCTGCTTCAATGACACTTCTATCTTGCATAGTGAGTCTGCTACAATAGACATTTCGATTCTACATAAGACTAAGAAAATACATTCATGCAAACATGAATCGTTGAAGAAAAAGAGTAATGTTACGATTCTAGCTATCATCTATGTTGATGACTATGTTGATGACTATGTTGATGACTATTCTGAGAACTATCGTCGATCACTCGTCGCTAAAGCATAGACTTGTTTCGAAGTTAACTCTATTCAGAATTAGCTTATGTTCTTCTGAGTCATATAGATAGTTGACTCTTTCCTTCTAGATACTTTTCTTTCTTAGCATTTATATACTTGTTACATTACACTCATATGACTCGCTCTATGCTGATTTCTAACAGATTGACTGACTGAGTAATAACAGTCGTTTTATGAAAGATAGTCTTAAAAAGATCATTAACGCGTTTGATCTTGTTCTTGATCTCTTAAATGACTCGCTGATCATTATTCAAATGAATCAGATAGAAACGAATTTCTTTTAGAGAATCAGATTGAACTAGTTGATTTACTCAAATGAATCGAAGACAAGAGTGTATTTTATCTTTCAGATCAGTGATCAGTTACTTCTCGTGATAGTCTAGATAAAAAGATAAACGTTGAAACTAAGTATAGAATTCATTGAATTTCTTAAATTCTTGAATCAAGTTGTAGTATTTTCTATGAAAGTTGACTTTCTTATTCAAGTCATTGAACAGCTGAGCTAGCTCTTTCAAAAAATCGTCGACAATTCTATAAAGATTGACATAGTTACGTTCACGTCTAGCTTGAGTGACTTCAGCTGTGTCATTGAATAATTTAGAATGTATATAGCTCAATTTGACTCGTTCATTAAAAAAGAGATCGACGTTAATCTCTAGTTTATTCTGAATTTTTCCGTATCAGTTTTCTCAAGTAAAGTTCTTTTCATTAGTAAACAGCGAAGAATCAGGTATTTTTTTGAGATCTAGAACGCTTAAAGTAGATGAAATCAGAAGAAGTGTTTTCTTTAGCTTGAAATCTAGTCTTCAACTCTTTGATTTCGTCATCTTGTTGTTTATTTAACTCGTAGAGTTGATCTGTTTCTTCATTAAGAGCTAAACTTCGAGCCTTTTAAATTTCGTAGAACACGAAGAATATTATTATTTCAGCGAATAATTCATCATCTTGTTGAATGAATGACGCAGCACTTGATGATTTCGTTCGTGATTTCAATGAATCAGCATCAGAGATTTGAAAGAAATGATTTCGAAATTCTTCAGAACACTTCTCAGTAAATGAATGACTAAACATGATGAGATTAGTTTGAAAGAAGGTTGAATGAATGATGATGCTCAACGATTGAAAAAGAAAGATGTATGAGATGATGTTTAATCTTCAACAAAGAAGATGAAATTTATTTGTTGATTGATTGATTGATTCTCTAGCAAACAACGAAGATTCTTTATCATTGAATCTATCGATTGATTTGATTCTTGAGCAATTCACGAAGATTCTTTATCATGATTCTTGTAATCGAGTGAACTTTGCATACTTAATGAGTGATAAGTAGTCTAGCAATTCAAACAGTTTCATTGTTGATTTTATTCAATTCTCTAGTGTTGTTCTATCTTTTGATTGTCATTGATCATCAGATAAACGAATTTCTTTAAACTCATTCTGTTTAGATGAGTATGTTAAATGAGTAATGAGATCAGTATCATGTGATTAATAAATTCTTAATATAATGTCAGAATCGTGTCTAGATGATACAATCAATGAAGATCAGAATTGATAGTGCTTGATCTTTAAAAATAGCTATAACTAAATATTAAGAATACAGAAGAAGATTGATACAAAAGCTTCTATTTATGTAATGTTCAGAAACTGTGCTAAACTTGAAAGAAATGTGTTTGTGACATGAAAAGAATGTGATGTTGATGAACAAGATGTTGATGAAAGAAAAAAGTATTGAGAAAGAAAAAAAGTGTTGAGTCATATCTGAGTCAAATCTGAGTCAGATCTAGATCAGATCTCGACTAGATCATTGACTAGTTCTAATCAGTCTTATCAATCTTGATATGCTCATAACACTTTTAAGACTCTGATATTTAATTTCAAGTTAATCTGATGTTTCATCAGCTTTACATCAACTTTTATATTGAATCATTTAGAAGTTTTCATAAAGTGAATCAACTTATGCTTTGTCATCAAGAATTTAATATCATGCGTTTTTAATCATTGTTTGCATTTATCATAGATCTCGTTAAGAACTCTGCAGTTGCATTTCATAAACTCTTCATATGTCAAGATATTAATGTCATTCACGAAGTTTATAAAGTTAGTTTTCAGCTTGATGTTATCACATGCTTCTAACAAGTTTGCATTGTAAAACAAATATAATATCAATGATAGTGAAGAATCTTGTGATATATTAACATTCACGCTGCACTTCATCATCATGTAATCATCAATTGTGATCGTAATGCGTCAATCTTTCAGAAAGTTCTTCACAAACTTGAAAAGCAGTTTAGAAACTTTTCTCTTCTTCATGTCATGTAAAAGTCTGTTGTGCATCACATTGTTAAATGCACTCTTCTCATTCAGACTCAGCAGTGAGACTACTCTTCTTCTCATGTCACTTCACACAGTATGTATCTTTTTTATAATTAGTTGCAAAGTCATATTTATTGATCTGTGCTTGCAAGCTCTTATCTGAATGTTTAATATTGAGTTGCAAGTCTTTACAACATTTTGCAGATGTTCAAATATGATGAACTTCAATATTTTGCTCAGTGTGTTGAGTAACGCAATTGATTTATATATCTTTGCATTAAAGTAATCTTTCTTGTTTGACTTTTGCATCATTATTATGACTGTGTTCTTGAACTGAGTTGACTGTATTTTCTTTCGTAAACATCTTTCAAAAAGAAAGCATATTTATTCTGATACATCATTAGTGAGTCTGCGCATTATTTTATTTATGTATTTCGTGTGTCTTAATGTCTTGTCAGATGTCACTTTGTAAACAACTTTCTTAATCTTACAATGTGTCAGTGAAGCATCATCTTCAATCAAGAGCGAGTACTTGAAGTCTATTATATTCAGCATGAAAATCTTTGAAGATGATGAAAAGTGAGTCTGAAACATCATCTTCGCTTTATTTTATGCTGTTGTAACAATGTCAAAGCATTCTGACTTCGTCAGTAAGAGAATTGTCGCTTGAGTGAGTATGTTTGCAACTGCATTTCTTATTCATTTTGCAATTCAAAACAGTTTTCTTGAGAATTGCTTGACATTCTGCATGATCTTTCAATATTCACTGCGCTTCTGTTTTCTGATAATCTTGCTCTTTTTATCACATGCTCAAATGTACTTTATTCAATCATTGATAATTCAACAACTTCTTCTCATTCATCACATGCTCTTGATGATTTCTGTACACTTTTTCGTTCACTCTGCTTTGATCATTTCATGTGATTTTGCTCAGAAAGTGAAAATCTCAATGATTTTTCTCAGTGCATTCAGCAATTGCTTTGTATATTCATTTATGCGCTGATGTTTCATCTTTTGATTCAACAATGATTTTAACATCTGTTCTTTCAAAGTATTGATGAATTTCTCTTCATTCATTATCTTTCAGTTGCAACACAATCTTTGCACTGACTTTTCGCAAACTTTAAGATTTATTACTGTCTGTATCAACAGATGATCTGAAAAGTTTTTTATTTCTTCATTGATTTTGCATCATATCAATTTGTTTATGATGCTCTCTGTCGTGAAGATTAAATTTATTGTCATTTGAGATTCTTGATAATTTCTCATAATTATGTCTTGAGATAATGCTAGCAATGCATCAATGTTTGTAATCATTTCAATTAACTCATTTGACAATAAATGTTGTCTTGAGTAGAATGATTCTTCTCATGTGAAGTGATGCAGATTGAAGTCTTCTACAAGAATATTTTCTCTTGACATGTGCAACGTCTTTTCAATGTTTGAAAGATTTTCTTTTTCATGAATGATTTATGATCTCTGAGTGATGAATTGTATGCTTCATAAATGTATATGTTAAAGATCAGCATAGAGCGAGTCATATAAATGTCATTTAACTAATAAATAAATGCTAAGAAAGAAAAGTATCTACAGAAAAGAACTCGATTCTTATATGTGTATTTCTCAATTCTGTGCTAGACTCGATTGAATTGACGTCTTACACATATGATGCAGAGTTTCAATGACATCATCTTTAGCTTGAATGCTCACTAAACTCGATTAGAATGAAATCAAGACAAAGACTAAGAAAGAATAAATGAAGGCTAGAATCGTAACATTATCTTCTCTTCTGAACTATTCATGTTTGCATGAATGTTATTTCTTAGTGCGATTTTCTTGAATACTTGATATGAAAGTCATCAATCTTCTCTTGAGCGTTCATAAATTCATCGTCATCAGCGTTATATCAGTTGAGATTGTTGTCATAGCTTTTTCATTTAACTTAATATTGAAGTTATTTTTAATATCGTTGAAAGTTCAATATATTGTCAATCTTTCATTCGTTCTCATCGTTTATCACTATTGATCTCAAGAGTTCATTCTTCTGATCAGACAGAGAATCATTGACGACAGAACGAAGAAGCTCTGAATGAAATACATCATGTATACGCATAGTGTCTGATAGTTTTAATTTATAGAAAAAGTCAACAGAGTCTGTAATCTTGAATGAATCAAGCATCTTGTCATCTAGCTTTTTGAAGAGTCTCGCTGTAACGATGTTTCTTTCGTTCAGAAACATCTTTGATTCGATCTTGTAATTGATCTCTTTTCTATGTTTATTAGCTTGTTTCATCATTTGTTTTCGTATTTTGATCAGAGCTTCGCGAGCAAAGATCAATGTCTTGTTCATGTGATTGAATATATCTTCGACTCTGATGATCTGCAAGCGCTCGCGAGTGCTTTCATACTTGATGATGTCAGAACTGAAACTCATATGAGAATGAAAGTTCTTATTCATGAAGAAGAAAATTAAGAAGATGACTGAAGACAAGACGTTATTGTTGACAAACTTGATCATAGACAATCACTTGAATCAGTCATTCTGCATGTATGAACAGAAAGAACGAAGATATTGTTCAACATTCTGATTAACTCATTCACTTTGATCATTAATCTGAAAGTGATAAATGATGAACAATCAAAGAGAAATGCTCAGTCGTTTGCAAAGAAACTTTCAAAGAATGAAGATGAATTGAGAATCTTAATTGAACATGATGAAGTTTGATAGATCATGAGTTCAATATACTCATTGAATCAGCATTTCAGCTGTCTTTTTGACAGTGATATCTTCATCATCAATGATGCAAGAAATATAATGTCTTTCTTTTAACAATCTGCAGATGATCATTAGAATAACGTTGTATTCACTTGAATCAGATAAATTAATAATGAAGTTCATGACTATGTTCTTTCATCACTGTTCAAGTATTGATAAAGAATGTAGCAGTTCATTTGATTTATCTTTAAATGTCTTCAAGCGTTGACAAATATAACAGTTTCGAATATAATGATCTACTGTTTTTTGCATGAAAGATCAATAGTAGTTTCGTTTTATGATTTTTACAGTTCTAAGAATGTCAGAATGATCTACTGAAAGTTGATCATGCATCTCATGAATCAAATTCATTTGCAGAAGCTCATTGAACGAAACTCATAGCTGACTATCATGATACAAGATTTCATTCTGAATTCAACAATTTTTCAATTTGATATCTTCATATCGTGTCTCGTCTCTTGCTATTGCTTCGCGAAGTAGCGTACAATTCTCGTTGATCTCATTAGTCTCAAGAATCTGTTTATAGATTGATTCACTGATGTTCTTCTTTAAATCAGCAATTTTCATTCAATTCAACGTCAGAATAGTGATTCTTTGATAGTGAATGCGCTCATTCTCAAGACTTCTGAGCACGACATTGACTTGACAAGTTAATGCATCGATCTTGATGTTCTGTTTGTCAGATCGATACATTATCTTAAAGTTAAAGTCAGCGAGCTTTTGTACTCAGCGCATCTGTCATCTGCTAAGCTTTTTATCTTTCATCAATGAGATGAGTGCTTGATGATCAATGAACATCTTGATAAAAATGTCAGTCAGTTTCAATTTGAATCATCAATGCTCAAATGCTTGAATGATGATCAGCAGCTCTTTATCATATATCTCGTAGTTGCATTCAGCAGAAAACATGTTCTTGCTATAGAAAGTAATTGAATGTAAAATTTCTTCGTCATCATATTAAGACAGAACTTCGTCGTTTACGTAGTTGAATGAGTCAGTTTTCAGAATGATTTCATGAATTTGATCAAAGTGACGAAGTATTGAAGTCTCAGTCATACGTCTTTTCATATGATTGAATGTTGTCTGACAAATCTCATTTCATTCAAATATGATCTTCTTTTGAGTAAGTTGAATCATGAGACGAACAATCTTCGAAAAGTTCTTGATAAAGCATTGATAGAAGTTGCAAAAGTCAATGAAGAACTGTATCTGAGTGAGATTATTGAGTGTAGATCATTTCACTACTGCTTGTATCTTTCGTGAATTCATTTTCAGTCTCTCAATGAATATCAATAGTTCTAGAAAGATGATTTTCTGCACATGAAACTTGCACTTGTTTATGTTTATCTGTAGATTGATCTCTCGTAGTCTGTTCAAGATTAATCATACATGTTGCTTGTGTTTCTTCAAGATCTTGCTGTAAATGATAATATCATCTAGATAGATTTGACAAAACTGATGTAGATATTCAAACAACACGTCGTTCATATAATGTTGATAGAACGTCGATTCATTTGTTAATTCAAAGAGCATTACATGATATTTGTATGAGTTGAAGAAGATAATAAAGATAGTCAAATCTTCGTTATCTGAGTGCATATGTAGTTTGTTGAACGTAACAATAATGTTCAATCAAGTCAAATACTTGCTTTCTTGTATACAAGCGAGAATCTTGTCTATCAATGACAAAGAATAATGATCTCGTTTGATCAAAGCATTAAGCTTTCTATAATCTATGCAGAAACGCAGACTATCATCTTTCTTTTTGATGAACAAGATAAACGAGACGTATGATGCAAAGCTGAAGAAAATAAACTTTTTGTTCAGATGATTGATCAGATACTTCTTGATCTTCTGCAGTTTGACATTGAACATCTGATATAGTCTGCTTCTAGAGAGTATTTCTTCATCAATCAACTCAATTTTGTGATCATAGAAACGATGAAATGATAGTTGATTGATCATCGCTCGATTGAAGACGTCTAAATAGTTGTGATATTCAAAGAAAAGCTTAATCTTGACTTGCTCAAGTGTTTAAACGTGAGAAAGCTTATGCAGATTCACTTCTTCAGACTTATTTTCAACTGTAGTTATGAGTTGATCAATTTTCAAGACAATAACAGCAAAGATCTTCACATCTGATCATTTGACTAACATTCTATAAGTTGCAGCTTTGATCATGACAATGTTCAATGAATCTGAAGTCATTTTAAAGATTTTGACGCTAGTTAAAGTCGCGTCACGCGATTTTACCTGTTTGATTAGTTTAACTGACTTCTCATTGAACTGACTGAAAGAGAGTGATTTCAAACTGAGTTGAAATGTAACGAAAGTAAAAGATCTCTTCAATATATGAGTAAAAGTCAAGCTTTTCTGTTTCGTGATTGTTTTATTGCTTGAGAGTAGAACAATCAATTTCTGACTAGAAGTGAAATTCGAAAATTGAAGAAAATCGATTTGCATATCAATTACTAGATCAATTTTATTCATTCATGTTTTTTCAAGAATTATTTGATGTTGATCTAATTGAATGATCAACATAAAAGCTGTGTCAATCATATGATCTTGAACAGTCAGATTCAAATAGATGACATGAATAATGAGTTTCTTAGCATAATGATTGTTGAATTCTCGAATTGACTTCGCTTTGATCAAAGTCAAAGACTTGATTTGCAACTGATCATAAACAATCTGCGTAATTACTTTATCAATGAATGAATAGTCAGCAGCTTCAATGTCAATCAATGACTTCAATGAGTAACTAATTTCATTGCTAGAAAGTACACATTTAATAGTCAAAGATTCAGAAGCAAAAGAATCATCTGATATGCTTGTTGTTGAAGAAATTAACACATCTTTCATCACGTCTTTGATGAAAGTCACTAGTTTTTTGCCTCGTTATCTTCAAAAGAAGACATTTTCTCATTCTTTTTATTCTTCGAAATGATAATTTCATGTAGACGAGAAATGAAAGCTTGAGAAGCAAAGATGTTAATATTGTTCTGAGAGCAATTCTTGAACAAGTGATTCAAAGTCTTGCAAATGTAGCAGATGATTGATGATCTCGCTGACTTAAAGATAGAAAAGATAGTTGACTTAACATAATTAATTATCAAAGTCATCACTGACAATGAAATAACGCGTTTGTCAGATACAACAGTGACTTTGATGATGACAGTGCAACGTTCGCTGCGTAGCTGATAGTTGACTCGCTGTTTATTATTCACATCTTGAAGAAATTTCTTTAGACGAAAAAGCGAAGTAAAGTTCTTTGAACAAACTGATAGAGCATTCTGCAAGCGATTGTTGATTTTATTCTGAAGATCATTCATCAGAGTGCAATCATCATAATCGAGATAGCTGAATAGCTTCATAAAGTTGAAGTAGAAAACATTGAAAGACTTGTCTACTTGTCTCAGAGCGTTGTATTCTTGTCGAGACTTTCAATTCTTATTTAGTTCATTGTATATTTCTTTCAAATGATCAAATAGCTCGTAGATTGAAGTGAATGAATTCAAAGAATCAAAACAACGTCAAGCGAAGATGTGCTTTGCAACATCATCTTCTAGTCTAAACATCATGTAAACAATACAGATAGTCTCATCATTGAATTGATCAACATTAACAATCAGCTTGTTATTCATCTTGTTTCTTCAATCTTTTCAACTCGATTCATCTTCATCAGTGAATATAAATGAGTTCAAAAATTTGTAGAATCGATGATGTTCATTTTCAAATGAGATGAACTTAATAAACGTTTTTTGTTGAGTATGATTCTCGATAGAAGCATGCAACTTAATATCTTGTTGAGATAAATGATTTGTAGTAGATCGAGACTCAGTAGACTGTTGAGATCAAGATTGATTCGCTGAACGCTGTTTCTTTTTGAGACTCAATACTTTCTCTTGTAATTCAATAATAGTCTCTTCTTGAGTGTTTATTGTCATTTGATTGATCTTTAACTCATCAAGTCTCTTGATGTGATTGACTTGTAAATTGATTCATTGCTTGTTGAGTTTCAAAGTCATGTCTTGTTAATCTCTTAGCTCAATCAGCATCTTGATGATCTCATCTGACTGATCAATAGTTCATTGACGAAGTTATTGACTTATGTTGATGTTTCATGAGATAGCGACATTCTGAGATCTCACTGAAGCATTAAAAGAAATAAGAGAAACTCATTTACTAGCAATGCTTCAAAGCAGATGAGCTGTTCATGACTTAACTGATTCAAAGTTGCGTGTCATTATGAAAGAAATAAAAATAGATAAATAAATTTAATTGTGATAAGATTGAGTGATTGATTTGATAAATTTAAGTAAATTTGAATGTATGTTTTGATGAAAGTAATTCAAAGAATCTCTTGCAAATTTTCTGAATGAACGAAGTAGATTATTTCATATCATTTACACGTTAATAGCAGAGTAGTTGATGAGCATTTATTTACTGTTAGAGATCAGCATAAAGCGAGTCATATGAGTGTCATTTAACTAATAAATAAATGCTAAGAAAGAAAAGTATTTACAGAAAAGAACTCAATTCTTATATGTGTGTTTCTCAGCTTTGTGCTAGACTCAATTGAGTTGATATCTTACACATATGATGCAGAGTTTCAATGACATCATCTCTAGCTTGAATGCTCACTAGACTTAATTAGAATGAAATCAAGATGAAGACTAAGAAAGAATAAATGAAGACTAGAATCATAACAGTATATAACTTTCTGAATCATCTGTGCATTATCTGTTAATATTTATAATGTAATTATGTTTACATCTTTGAAGTATCATGTTGAGTATCAGATGTTGCTATTGATTTTCTTGTTTATGTAGAAACAAATTTTATCTTCATTATTCTTCAGCATGAAGTTGATAGTTGTTGAACAGTATGCTCTGAAAATGTTATCAAATCATCAAAGTTTTTAAAGAATCAAAATGTCATAGTTTTTTATCTTTTTCTCATGTAGTAATGTTATCATCATCTTGTTTCTGAACTTGTGAACGTTGTACTGTAATATTCAAAACTTCTTTTGCTGAAACATTAAAATTCACATTTCAAACTGTTTAATATTTTCTTAAGTGTCTGCAAAGTGCTTACTTCACTTGTAAGATTCTTAACAAAAAATAATATTGATAACAATATGATTAATGTTGACTTCAATTCATTTAATCTTGACTTCTTGATCAAGTGATTCAGTATAATGTTTTCTGATGTGATGACTGTGCTGAGCAAATGACTTTCATTCATTGAGCATCTCTGCTTTCTCTTCAAATCATTGTTCATCAGTGATTTCAAATTGATAAATATCTTTATAAATGTTTTTGACATTGCTGCTTTGAGTTCTTTCTGCTCTCATATGACATGATATAGAGATCTGTACTTTGTGACTCTCTTTATTCTTTCTTTTTCAGCTTGTCGTTTATGATATTGAGAGTCAAAGACTTTGTGTATGCTTTGACATACTTCATATTTTCACATGTCTCAAGTCTGTTTGTGAAAACAATGCTTCAAATGATAATTTAGCGTGCAGTAAATGCATCTTTGCTTATTTTTACATTCATACATCTTGTGATCATATTCTTAACACTTTAAACATTGATGCACTCTGCAGCTTGAATCATAAAACTGTGTGATCTTTATGTTGATCTCATGATATACTTTCTCATTGATCAGCTTGTTTATCATCTCAACGTTGACTATGTGTATCATCAGCAAAATGTATCTCTTTTGCTCACTTTTCTTTGTGAGTCACTCAATCTTTTTGATCATCATTTCTGAATGTATGTCTTTGTTGATCTTAATGAGTGCTTTCATCTCTTTCTTCTTTATGTTCTTAGACATTTCTTCGACTTTAATCTCATGTATCACTACTTCAAAACTGATTTCATGCAAACATGCATTCAACGATATTTTTTTGATTCAAAAATCATTTTTCTTCAATGTTTTTTTGCTGCTTTTTGTTCTGACTTGAAATATCAGCAGTCTTGATTATCTCTTCATCGTCTTTATGTTCTTGCGTGTCAACAATGTCTTGTCGACATCAATTTCTCTCACTCATCTCACTATGTTCTTTGTTGTTGTCATCATGATTGTTAAAACACGACTCAAGTTGAGATAGAAACTACGACAGAATAAGACGTAGTTCACAGCATGATGAACTCTGAGCTAGTAAGATCATGATCACGTGCTAATGATTCATTATATGAGAATCATTGAGATCATGAAGCGATTCTCATGATTCAGAGTCTGAGTCAACGAGATCACTCAACGACTCAGACAATCATGTTACGACTTTAGCTACACATCTACGTTGATAGCTATGTTGATGACTATCGTCGATCGCTCGTCGCTAGACTATAAAGTTGTTTCAAGATCAACTTTATTCAGAGTTAGCTTATGTTTTTCTGAGTCATATAAATAGTCGACTTTGCTCTTCTAGATACTTTTCTTTCTTAGCATTTATATACTCGTTACATTACACTCATATGACTCGCTCTATGCTGATCTCTAACATTATATAAATGCTTCTTCATTACAGACGAAGAGAAATAATCTGCATCGACTTGCTCTGCTCAATTCACACGACTATTGACTTTGATCTAGTCGACTTGCGATCATGCAGACACTCATTCTTCTTTCTCGTGAGCTGATTCAGCAAGAATAAACAAAAGATTCGAACTCGTGCGCTGATCAGCGAGTATAAACAAACGATCGAAATCATTCAACTAGATCAAAGATCAGCGAATTAATCGTTCATTCAGATTCGCAAGAAATTCTTCAAATTTGTTGAACAATCAAACGAGGTCAGTCTATGACTGCATGAAGTCTCTATTTCAAAGAGCAATCAAAGAGACTAGTCAAGAACTGCGTGAAGTCTCTATCTTAATGAGCAAATCTCAACAGTGAGTCTGCTTCAATGACACTCATCATCAATGCAATGACTCATTTATTCTCATCGTTCTACCCATCAGTGAATCGATTCGCCTACTCGTTCATGTGCAACTAGTGAGTCTGCTTCAATGACATGATCATCTTTAATAACAAGCAAATCTATGAGCTTGTTCATGTATTGAACCTCAACAAACTCATGAGCTTGTTTCTATATCGAAACTTCTCAGTGAGTCTGCTACAATGACAAGTCGATGATCAATCTCTTTAATGAGCAAGTCGACTAGTGAGTCTGCTTCAATGACATCTTTCGTCAACGTGATGATCTACCTACTCACATCATTCTACTCATCAGTGAATCTGGTCAAACGTTCATGTGCAACTAGTGAGTCTGCTACAATGACATCATTCTACCTTGCATAGTGAGTCTGCTACAATAGACATTTCGATTCTACATAAAGCTAAGAAACACATTCATGCAAACATGAATCATTGAAGAGAGAGAGTAATGTTACGACTCTAGCTACGCATCTACATTGATAGCTATGTTGATGACTATCGTCGATCATTCGTCGCTAAACTATAGAGTTGTTTCGAGGTCAACTTTATTCAGAGTTAGCTTATGTTTTTCTGAGTCATATAAATAGTCGACTCTGCTCTTCTAGATACTTTTCTTCCTTAGCATTTATATACTCGTTACATTACACTCATATGACTCGCTCTATGCTGATTTCTAACAAATTGCACGAATCTTCTATGTTTATATAACGATGATCGTTCTCTTAGATAGAAGCTTCGTGCTCAACTCATGTAAGTAGTCAATACATATTATTGTCTCAGCTATTTTCAGATCTCAAGTCTAGTAATAGTGATTACTGTTTGATCTCTGTATATATCTTATGTTGTTAAAGAAATAATCATTACACTTTGAGCATCACTCTTTCACAAGATATCAGAGACATTCATTTCTTTCAATCATGTTTAGTCAGTCAGAACAAGTCACGCTCAGTCAAGAAGTAAGCATCTTCAGCGCAGATAAAATCAAGATCTCAACATTGAACATGTATCACAATGATCAAGATAAACTCAAAGCATATCTAGTACAGATAAAGCTATACATCAAATGACACTCATCTCAGTTCAAGTTCATTAAGAACAAAGTACTCTTTGCATTCATTTATCTAAGAGATAATGCATTCACATGATTTCATCACTATCTAATAAATTATCTGCAAAAGAAATCAGAGAAACGAGAAGAAGAAATCAACACGATATTTCGTGATTTTCAGATGTTTGAGAAATGTCTAAGAAGAGTATTTGAAGACATTGACAAGAAACATACAGCAAAACGTCAGCTGTACAACCTGCGACAGAAAATCTTCGCAGCGATTTATTCAATCAGCTTTCAGCATATTGCAATGAATATGAAATGAGACGATGCAGCTCTCACCAGTCAGTTCTATTAGAAATTGCAAAATAAAGTCAAGAATGAAATTGCTAGAATTGATAAACTCGTTAACTTGCAGAAGATGATATTCAGAGCAATGATCATCAATAACAGGCAGTATGAAAGACGTCTGAAAAAAGATAAAGAATTGACTATGTCAATAGTATTGAGTTGAAAGTTTAAGAAGAAACAACGACAATTATACTATGATTCTCAATCTATGAAGCTAGATGCAATTCAAAAGATATCAATGAACGTTTGCAATAAAACAGTTCAACAAAGCAAGACATGTTACATATGCAAAAAGCTGAGTCATTACTTCAAGAATTGTACTTGAAATAAGTACAAGAACAAGTCAAAGTCTTATGATAAACAAGACAAATCTTTTGCAACAACGAAAGAAGATCAGAAAGACAAGCATCAAGTGTTGTCATGAACAGCATGTTACAAGAACAACTGTTGCACTCATCTGAGTGATAAGAAAGGTTTGAAATGATACTCAAAACTCTCATGAAAGAATCGTTTTTATGCAGCAACTCATCGTCAATCGAAAGTGCATGATGAGAATAGTGACGAAAGTTTGTTCATTATGATCGCGAAATCAAAGATTCTCGACAGCGAAGCATATGACTTGAATAGGTTGAACGACATTGAAGAAGCTATTCATCAAGCAGTCAAAGAAGAAAATTGACTTAGTGAAACTCTATGAGCATTCATTATTGCAGCAAAAGATGCTCTCGATCAAGAAGAAGATCATCTTGAAGTAAAGAAAGATTTCAGAAAGCTTACAAGTCAAGCAAGCTTTATAAGCATGTACAACGAATTGTACACTCTCTTTAAGCAGAAAGAGAAAGATTTTTCACAGCGAATGCAACAAATCAAGAATGATATACATCAAGCTATCTATGACACTATGCAAGATGAGTTGATTGCATCACGCAAAAACATTCAATATTGTGACATAGTCATGAAAAAGTCACTCACAAAAGTCAAGTTCATCAAGCAAGAAGAATATGTACTTCTTGATGAAAATCACATATTCAGAAAACTTAGACAGATGACAAAAGTCATCAGAGAGAGGTTTGATCTGTGTGATTCAAAGAAATATTCACTTAAAAAGATCAATTCAAATTAATTTCAGTACATAAAACAAGTATTGAAAGAAAGAACTTTTAGTTCAAAAAACTAGAAGACTCTTCAATCAATAGATCATCAAAGAAGTCTAGTTGAAGATTGAAAATTGAAAGCATATTTGTCTTCATTGATGACTCGTTGCAGTTATGAGTTTGAGTTAAGATTAATGATCACGCAGCATGATTATTCATAAACAGCGACTGCACGAGAAATTACATATTCTCAGAATTTGCTAAAGAAGCGCAAATATTTACGCAGAAGAAGAAAGAATCTTACAAACTGCAAAACTTCAATGAAACACTCATGAAGTACAATAATGAACTAATAGATCAAGAAACTTGACTCATTCATTTGAGACTCAAATGACATTGAGAAAAGTTACATTTAAATGTTATGAAGCAGTCAGACAGTGATATAGTTCTAGACATATCATGACTTCATATGATCAATTTGATGATCGATTGAGTCAACGAGATAATTGCATTTCTAGATACAGAAGCAACGCGATTGCACTCAATATTGAAGTCATCACAAAATGTGAAGATATTCATCATGATGAGCGAAGAAATGCGCAAAGAGTTCAGAGAAATCAATGATGTACAGATGTTATAAAGCAGAGAGATTCAGAGCAATCACTTGAAGAATCTCGCTATCGCTATTATTTCTAAAGAATATCAGAAATACAAGATTCTGTTTGAGAAAGAAAGTGATCAGAAGACACTACTCAAACATCAATCGTGAAATCACAAGATTAAGCTCGTTGATGACAAGAAACTCACGAAACAGTTCATTTACTCATTGATAACAGAAAAGCTTGATGCTTTGTGACAATATCTGAAAGAGAACATGTGAAAAAAATTCATTAAAGAATCACAGTTGTCAGCAGAATACTCAATTCTGTTTGTTTTGAAATCGAATGAAAGTTTAAGACTATGTGTCAACTACAGAGCATTGAATAACATCACGATTAAAAACAGCTATTTGTTATCGCTCATAGCAGAATTGCAGAATAGATTGCAGAATGCACAGTGATTTACGAAATTCAATATACTTGAGACATTCAATCAAATACAAATTAAAGAAGAAGATGAGTGAAAGACAGTCTTTTGCACTTGACTAGAACATTACAAGTATTTGATCATGTCTTTCAACTTAATCAATGCTTCAGTCATGTTTCAGATCTTTGTGAATAACGTGCTATGATGTTATTTGAATCAATTCATCATAGTATATCTGAATGATATATTAGTATACTTAAAGACGAAGAAAGAACATGTGCAACATGTTAAAAAAATTCTACAGACTTTGAAGAAAGTCAATCTGCGCATCAAGTCAGGAAAAAGTGAATTTCATGTACAGAGTGTACAGTTTTTGAAATTCATAGTCACATTTCAGAGTCTAAGAATGAACTCAAAGAAGATAGAAGCTGTTACGACTTGATCAACGTCAAAGTCAAAGATCGAAGTTCAATTCTTTCTAGAATTCGCGAACTTTTATAAATGCTTTATAAAGAAATACTTCAGAATCATCTCATTACTTACGAATCTTACAAGAAAGAATATATCATTCATGTGAACTGAGAAAGCAGAAGAAGCTTTCAAAAAGCTGAAGAAATTGTTCATCTTTCAGTCAGTACTGATCATGTTTGAATCAGAAAAACTCATTACGCTTGAGATAAACACGTCAGACGAAGCTATTGAAGCATGTATCAGTCAATCAGATGATAAGAAACGTCTGCATCTCATTGCATTTCACAGTAGAAAGCTTACAGACGCTGAATTGAACTATGAGATACATGACAAGAAGCTGTTAGCTATTGTTGACTCTTTCAAACAATGAAGAGTGTATCTGAAAGAATTTAAACATCAGATTCAAGTATATACAAATCATAAAAATCTGTTATACTTTACAATCACGAAAGTTCTAAATCAAAGACAGATTAGATGATCAAAAGAGTTGTCATCATACAACTTTCAAATTCAATATTGAAAGAAATCTGAAAACTCAAAGATTGATGTTTTGAGCAGAAAAGCAGATCACATGACAGATAAATCACAGGTAAATCAGACTATCTTGCAAGAGAACTCAAATGATTCAATTGTCTATAATAAACAAAACGCAGCTACTTTACAAATCAACAACAGAGATCTTGAGAAATGAGTAAAGCTAGAGCTAGCGAAGAACTCAGTCGCGCAAGATATTATAGAGAATATCAAGAACAACGCGAACTTTGAGATTATCAATGAAATACTAACATTTCAAGATTTGATCTATGTTTCAACAAGATGCAGACAAGAGATGATAGATGATCATCATAAGTCAATGATACATGAACATCAAGATTCAAATAAAATCATTGAGAGAATATCTAGAACCTACTATTTCTTGAAGATGAGAAAACAAGTAGAAGATATTATCAGAAAGTGCAATGTGTGTATTTGTACAAAACACAATTGACACAAACTTTATGAACTTTTGAAAAGTCTCAGCATGTTGAATTGTACATGAAAAAGCATAGCTTTGAACTTTATAGTCAAGCTATCAAAGTCAAAGAAAAGAGTCATTGAAACAACATATGACTTTATATTGATTATAACAGACAGATTAATCAAGTATAAATACTTCTTGTCATACAAGAAAGCAACATTCGCAGAAGATTTGACTTACACATTTCTGAGAATGATTGTAGCAAATCATGAATTATCAAACGAGATAATTTTGAATAGAGACAAGCTTTTCACATCGAAATTCTGAAAATTCTTGATGAATCAGCTAGAAATTTATCATAAACTGTCAACAGCTTATCATTTGCAGACGAATGAACAAATGAAAAGAATGAATCAGACACTGAAACAGTATCTCAGATGTTATATTAACTATAGACAGAACGATTGAGTACAGCTACTATCAGTAGCACAGTTGACTTTCAATAGCACAACAACAGAAGTAATTAGCATGTTATCATTCTTTGCAAACTATGAGTTTGAATCAGAAACTCTTAAGAAATCGCGTGAATTTGCACAATTAGCTCAGAAAGCTACGCTACAGATAGAACAATTGCAGCTGCTACAAAGAGAATTATAAAAGAACATACAGTTTCTCAGTAAGCGCATGACTCTGTACACTAATAAAAGAAGAGATAGAGAATCTACTTTTAAAGAGAAGAACAAAGCATATCTTTTAAGACGAAACATCAAAACGAAAAGATCAAGTAACAAGTTGAATCACATGAAGCTAAAATCTTATAAGATTCTAGAGATCAAAGAATCAATTAACTACAAGTTAGATTTGTCAGCATCTATGAAAATACATTTGATATTTCATATTTGTCTGTTGAAATCTGTGAATGCAAATACATTAATTCAAACAAAATCTTCAGAAATTGATTCAGAGAGTCAGAACGTTGAATATGAAGTAGAAGATATATTGAATCAACAGAATATCAAAGATCAGTCTTATTGATTGATCAAGTGAAAAGATTATGATCATATTGAGAACACTTGAAAATCAGAGAAAAATCTCAAGAACTGTCAGAAGCTTCTTTGACAATTTCAGCAAAGAAACTCGACAATCAGTCAAAATCAGAAGAAATTTCAAGCTGTTCAAAATCGACGTTAAGAAAGAAATCACTAATAGATAATTCAGTCGTTCAACGATGTTCATTCTTCTCAAGTTCTTCAATATTCTTAAACTTTCGTTGCATCATATTCTTTCAATGAGACTCAATTAATTCTTGTTGCTTTTGCAGATGAGCTGCTTTAGTCAGAGTCTCACTCAGCTCAGCACGAAGATGAGCTCATTTTTTACAAACTCGCTTTTATTCAATCTCTGAGATGATCAGATTGCATTTGCAATCTAGATGCATACACTCGACACAATGATCAAAGTCAGTGTCAACACGACACTTCATGAAATGATTGAAACAATGATTGCAGAAACGCATAACTGAACTATCGTTATGACGAAGTTTCTTCGAAAGATGATGACGCTTTGCGACAGAACTTGACGGTTTGAATACTTGATTCAAATATATAGAAATGATGATTTCTGAAAATAGAAATCTTGAAGAGAATCTAGTGTTAAAACACGACTTGAGTTGAGATAGAAACTACAACAGAATAAGACGTAGTTCACAGCATGATGAACTCTGAGCTAGTAAGATCATGATCACATGCTAATGATTTATTATATGAGAATCATTGAGATCATGAAGTGATTCTTATGATTCAGAGTCTGAGTTGACGAGATCACTCAGCAATTCAAACAATTGCACGAATCTTTTATGTTTATATAATGATGGTCGTTCTCTTAGATAGAAGCTTCGTGCTCAACTCATGTAAGTAGTCAATACATATTATTGTCTCAGCTATTTTCAGATCTCAAGTCTAGTAATAGTGATTACTGTTTGATCTCTGTATATATCTTGTATTGTTAAAGAGACAATCATTACAATGATTCTCTTTACTTTTTCTTCTTCTTTGATGAAGATCTTTATTTCAAATTTCTCATAATGATTTTGCATCGACGATGATATGTCAACGTTGAACACAAGATAACTCTCAAATGATGTCATTGACTTCATGCTCATTCTCTTCGCTCAGCTGTCAACGTGTTTTCTCTTCTTCATAAACTCTTTTTCAAGTCTGCTCATTATCTTTTTTAGTTTCTTCAACTGATTCTTCATGCACTGATTGAGAGTCAATGCAGCAACACATTGACACATCAGCTTTTCTATCATCTTTGTCAAACTTCTCATCTCTTTTCAGAGCATCAGCTCGTTGTTTCTACATTCATTGAACTCATAAAGTACTTGCAGCTTGTGTAATTTCTTCTGTATATCTTTTGTCTTGACTGAATTCTTCTGCAAAATAGTGATAATTGCTTCTCATTCACTCGTCAACATCACATCAATGACACTTCTCATCTGCTCTTGACAATCAGAATGAAGTGCAAGCATCATGTCAATGATGTGCTTTGTTTTTAAATAGTTTAAGTAATTCGTTTTTAATCAATATCTTATTAAGTATTCATTGATTTCTTGCTGATTATTAATAAATGATTAATCAACTTTTTTTTTACAAATTTGAATGAAAATACAACAAGTGTTAATGATTCAGATTAATCTAAGATTAATTCTAGATTAATCATTTAATTTAATATTTAATAAATTGAAGTAAATGAGCATTTATTGATTTAATTAACATTCTACATTCTTGATTGAAAACATACTGATTAGTGATTGATTAGTGATTGATGATTAATTAATCAATTATAAGAAGTGATTGTGTATTGATCATGAAGTAGTTACAGATGTAAAGATTCATGCGATCATGAAATCTATGTGTGAGCTCGAGCGTTAGCGTGAGTCTTAGCTTCGAATGATCGGCATGGTCGCGCGATCTTTAGTATGGGTCGCGCGATCTACATTCTCTTGGTGGTCTGCTTTGATTTTTCAAGAATGTACCACGCTAGTGATACATACATAGTTAGCGTGGCGCGTCCGGGATATATTTCGAGTCACGCGAGTAGCCACCAGTCTAGAAACGAGAGCGGCTTATCATTCGTACCCAGCGACAATGGCATTATCCTTCAGCTGGAAGCTCAATTTCCTCGCCAACGAAGATCGGAGGCAGCGAGCTGGGGTGGGTAGATGCTGTAACGCCTGGTTTCAAAGGAGAGAACCAAATTCAAGGTACCTTAGATAAAGCTTCAGGATCGGTAAATGAGGCTGGATAGTACTTCTGGTGCTCCTACGGTAGTCGCATCTCGTCTTCTCTATCGGGACCGTCTTCTCTTTGGTGGAACCCCATCCCTAAATTCCGAATGCATTCGGTCCAATCAGACCCAGGCGATTAGGACCCTGTTCCCCTGTGGCACAGCTGCTGGGCTTACGAGTAATCTTATGCGAGCGGGCACGGCCTCTCGTCCTGTGCAAAGCCAGCGAGCCGGTCCGCAAACAGATCTTCCCTGTGGCACTAGAGGGATCTAATAATAACGAAGCCGAGTATAAAGTAGTATACATTTTCATCTCAAATGTCTTACTCTGAAGAGTGAATGTTAGTATACACCTTTCCATCGTATATAGATATATATAAGGGCCAGTTGACCGAAATGAGCGATACTGTGCACTCGCTCCTTCATCGTCCACAGCATGGAACTTTATCGGCTATAGGTGGAGACTTTCCGCTGGACGAAAATGTCATCACCCATTTCCCTGAAGGCACGAGGGTCCTGTCTGCCGACAGGTATGGGTCCTCGGCTTGGACTATCACAGCGCGTATCACTACTGAACTTGCCGATGGCACACCGAAGAAGTATTTTATCAAATGTGCGACAGAAGATGCTGGGCGTGCCATGATGGAAGGCGAATATTGGGCCATGACGGAACTTTACAAGACCATACCAGCAGCAATTCCGAAGCCGCTTGCGCGAGGCAAATTCGAGACCGAAAACCCAGCAACCTACTTCTTCCTTTGTGAATTCGTGGACATGAGCAGCCAAGTCCCTGATCCGGATGAACTCTGCGCCCGAATCATTGAATTACACAGGAATAGCGTATCTCCGACCGGAAAGTTCGGCTTCCATGTACGGACCTGTAATGGCCGGACGCCGCAGGCTACCGAGTGGGATAGTAGCTGGACTTCATTCTTTACCAAGTTCATGGTACACGTTATGGCTGAAGACTTCAAAACCAACGGATCATGGCCGGAGCTCGAGGGAGTTGAGAAAAGAATAGTCTCTCATGTCATTCCCAGATTGATCGGAGCTTTGGAGACAGATGGACGAAGCGTCAAGCCATGCCTGATCCATGCGGATCTATGGGAAGGAAACACCGGCACATCACATGAAACGGGAGGCATCATTCTATTCGACGCTGGATCTTATTATGCCCATAACGAGATGGAAATAGGGGACTGGCGATGTCCATACAACAAGGTAAACTCGAAAATATACACCAAGACTTACCTGCGACATTTTGGCATGAGCGAGCCCACAAAGGATTGGGACGATCGGAATCGGCTGTATTCTGTATATTTCGATATCATATACTCAGTCAACCACATGCTCCAAGGGAGAAGCGTCCGACAAATGTAAGTGACCCGAATGCATTTTCAGTCAGTAAGAGAAGAATGAAACCGGCTACATATCAATAACCATATTGGTCTCGTTGCAGCAACAAAGTATGATCTTGGCGCTAATTCGAACACCTACGGGAGCAGGGCCTATGATAACATGTCTTATCTTGTCGACAAGTATGCACCTTGGCCAGACTCCGATGAAGGTTCACAAGACTAGCTCAGTCCCAAAGATAATATCTTGAACAATGTCGTGGTAGTTGACGATGGAGCGTGAGGTAGAGAGGATTCTTGCGTGTTTAATTTAACGATCTGTACGAAGCGCTCATACATATATCTAGGTTAAGAAATGATTCTATATTTGAGGGGGGACAATATTCGTATACCATATCGGCTATCGTTGCTTTCATAAGTCGATGGTCGCCGTCCATAAGATCAAGTCCTTCGGTTCAAGACTACCTCTAAAGTAATGTTTTGATGTTACTTGACAGGTCAGAAGATCACAGTTGAACTCAACGAGGGTTGCATGTATAAGCTCGAGCGAATACCTTTTCTCCTTTCCTCCTTTCCGGAGAACTGGATGCGGTGAAACCAATGCTGTATTGAAGTCGAGAGGATGTGCCTGGGATTTGCGCATGGAATACAAGGCATTGCAGGCTAGATCGATCGTGTACCATTGACGAGAAGTACCGGTATAGTTATCTTTATCTTCAAGCTCCACTAGGACATTGAGAGTATTGAGCTTGGTAAGTCATGCCTCATTTTATATGCGTCCCGTTGTGAGTATTTGTCTGTGGTTTTCTCCCAACAACAGTCCTTGGTGTCGTTCTCTGTGTTCCAGAGGTCTTCAATCAGAAAGTGATGGCTGACGGACGAAAGCTATCGTTGTGATTCGAGGCCTCCAAGCGCTCCATTCTTCACCGCTCTAATCCGTACCTTCCCAAAAGCTCGAGTCGGCATTGCCTGGGGAATGGTAGAACAGATACTTGGGTCATCGTGTCATCGTAGAGGAGTCGAGGAGATTCTTTTATACGCAAGCATCCCGCATATATTGTGGTTGATAGAGTGTCAGCTCGCTGCAGGTTACCAGATGACGCCAGGCAGTCGGCTTGGATCGTTGATACGGTTCAGGTAGGACATACATCAAGTACTGCGGTAGTAGCTCGGCGTTTAATAATCACTTCATCTGGGCTGGAATCGGTAATAGTTGCAGAGACACTGCGGGTAGTCGGGTCTTTGGCAGGTACCTTTAACTATCCAGCCCCATGGAATGAATGCATGCCGATCCGAGCAAAGATCGGGGAGTTTGCCTGACCGGAAAGCAAGAGTTCGAACTAAGGTAAGGTTAGGGTAAGGAATACTACTTGATATGTACGGTGTACTGAATACGGAAATTATAACCAATTATCCATGTCAAAGAGTAAAAACCCCATTGTGTTTCAAGCTAAGGTATCGTTGTCCGCGAGTAGCAGTAATGCTAAGCAAGGTAAGTGGCGTTGGCGTCCTTCAAGCCAATCCAGCCCGTTGGTCTTGCGTAATGTTACAATGTTACATTGGTACACAGGAGAGCAAAGGATTATTCGGTTTACCAAACGCTGCTGACTTTATGCAGGCTGGAAGCTGTTCGTCCCTCGACCATCCACCGTTGTGTTTCTCTCCAGCTCCCAAGCTCCACGACACCCGTTCAACGACACACGTGGACGGAACTCGGGGTGTTCCACAAAATGATGCGGGCAAGAAAGGTCACACGAATTGGCAGTTTCTGTTCGTGGGGTGGGGCACGATGGCATCCAACCAGCATTCATCCAAAGCGTATTACCATCTTATTCTCCCATTCATGTGGTTGTTGTTTCACTGCAGGGATAACGTGAATTATTGAAATCTTCGAAATCTATCGACTGGAGTATCAGTGAATGCATGATCCCTGCGACACATCGACGTCGGGATGCACCGGCTATCTGCTCCGTCATCGATTTCCGCTTGGTCATCGCACTTTGAATGTCCTTGATTGGCCAAGGTACTAAGCCGCCCCATAAGGCTGACTCAGGCTTCGAGGATGGTTACGTCGCTCACCGGTTCATGCTCCCAAAGCTCCCAACGCTTTCACCCATAGCGAATAACGCAACGCTTCAGAAAAGCGAAGGTTGACGCGGGGTCTGTTGCGTTGCTGCTGCTGGGCGGACGAACCAAAGAGTCATGAAGTCACTCTGCCGGATAGGAAACGCGGTGGGTACGCGGCCCGTGGTGGGTCGCTCCTTCTCGTATTCACTCCCAATGTTTACCTCCCTTTTGCTCCAATGATGTCCGCTCGGGAGTGGAGTGTGTCGGTGTTTTTGCCCCTTGCCTTCCGTAGCTTTTCCCTGCTATAAGGAACCTGTTCCTCTCTGTAAACAGATCCATCTTTCGTTCTACTCATATCCCACTCCATACGACTAAACCCGAGTTACACCATGTACTCCAAGCTCGTCCTCACCTCTGGCCTGTTGGCTGGCCTCGCTGTTGCAGCTCCAGCGCCTCAGATTTCTGCTGCTGTAAGTTTTTGAAACATCTACGCCCCCCCGCGTCAAGCTGCAGACGCAGGCATTGATAAGATTGGCAGGCCATTACCGACATTGGTTACGCGGGTGCGTCAGACCCCAACGTCATTCAGTCCAATGGCCCTTCCGGTGATGTAGCATCGTCTTTTGCTCCAGACTCGACCATTGAGGCTCTGGCAGCGACTCCGGCTACCTTGCCACCGATCAGAAGCAGCCAGGTCACCGGCGCCACCAGTCATGGCCCTTATTCGGGCAATCCCACCACAACCGGAGCAGAGCACGCACCTTCGACCGTCGCCAAGTCGATTGGCACCTTGCCACCAAACCCTACCGCCACGTACTACAACAAGAATGGCAAGCTTTTCCACGCTGAGCCAGCCCCGTATGTCCCAGCCGGTGGTTTGGGTACGAATGGTAGTCTCCCTCGTTACATGGTCGAGAGTGACTTTGACTACGAGTCCATCACCCTCGGTCTCTACCAGGAATGGATCGAGCTCGATCTCTTCCACAATGGTCTCGCTGTCTTTGATGAGCAAGCCTTCCTCGACGCCGGTCTCACCGCCGAGGACCGCTCCTTGATTGAGTTCATGGCCGATCAAGAGGCTGGACACGCCACTCTTTTGTCCAACATGCTTGGCGAGACTGCTCCTCCCCAGTGTACATACGACTACCCATTCACGACCGTCCGCGAGTATGTCGACTTCAACCAGCGTTTGACTCGCTTCGGTGAATCTGGAGTCTGGGGTTTCATCAACCACTTGGATTCCCGCGAAGTTGGTCAGCTCCTTGCACAGTCTATTGCCACGGAGGCCCGTCAGCAAATGATATTCCGTCAAATGAGTGGCCTGCAGCCAATGCCAGTTTGGTTCGAGACGGGTATTCCGCAGAGTTGGGCGTGGACCTATTTGGCACCTTATATTACCTCGTGCCCCGCCAACACCACTCGCCTAGCATGGCAAAACTTCCCCGGCCTCCATTTCGTGAATGGTGCCAACATCAATCGATTCTCACCCAACGATACTGGCAACTACGAGTACACCGACAACCGTACCTCCAGTCCATCCCTTTCAACTATCCCAGCCAACCAGAGTTGCCAGAACGTCAATGTCACTGGCTACGGATGTGATCCAGCCATCAGCCGCAACCGCTCCGAACCTCTTTCCTTCCCAGGCAAGAAGGTTTACCTGGAGTGGGAGAACCCAGGGTCGCCGGTTGGACCCAACAATAGCTATGTCACTGCGACCACTGCCGGTGCTCCTCAGTTCGCCGCCTGGGTTTCCCAGTTGAACTTGACCTACACGCCTCTCACCACGACTGGTGCCAACTCTGGATTCACCTTCCAGCCTGACTCTGTGGTTTACGCCGGTGACCCCGCTGCCAACGGTACCATGTTCGTTGCCCTTACCGACTCCGACCTTTTCCTCACTCCCTTTAACTTGTCCATGATGAATCCTCACGTGGTCGCCTTGGGCTTGTACCAGGCTGGATGAGCTAGTCAGACTTGAGAGGTTGAATGTCTGGCAAAGAAAGGGGTTGAAAGATATGATAATGGTTAAAAGATTAATGTGTAGCTCAAGCGCTGTATCATACGTAATAGTGATAGCATAGACGGCGGTTAATGGAATGAAAAGCGATGATTCTTCAATTCAATAACACTTTATTATCCATACTCCCTTTTTGACATTGACAACTTTAAACCCTGTAATAATCGATTTCACAAAAGCCCCGAGATCAATTCCTTCTTTAACCTAACCCAGCTTATTCCTATTTTTTTCAATCGTAAAAGAATTATATATTCGTGAAAAACATCAACCTCTTTCCTCTCGTCCATTCCCCACCGTCCGACTCCCAGCTATCCAACTCCCTACCGTCCGACTCCCGACTATCCAACTCCCAGCTATCCATGACACGACCGCTCCGCCACCCACAGCACCCACCGATTCAACCCCATATCCGCCATCATCACCGCCATCATCACCGCCACCACCACAACATACCTCTCCACCACCCCCCTCCACCAACGCCTGCTCGCACCGTCACCTCGCAAGCACATACATACAGCACCGCCACCTCGTAAGTAAATCGCCCGGTGCTTTGATATTTGCTGTTTGCTGGTTATTAGCGCCGTCGTTCTTCATTGGCCCCCGCATATAAATAAGAAGAGATTGGCGTGGATTGCGCCATGCCTGGGGGAGTGGAGGGGGGTTCGTCCTGTTGGGTCTTTAGTTCATCGTTGGGAGTTTTCGGGGTTTAATGCAATCATTTGTTTATTTTGATAGGTATCGTTATTAGAAGTGGCAGAAGAGTGATGTCTCGATTTCAAATAGCACGAAAGATCGTTGGCGGGCGATACAAGCCCATCGTGAAATCCATCTATATCTACATCCATACGTCCAACTTATTCCCTCACCGTCTTCGGCGGCCGAATCAACGTCGTCTCGCTAACCACGGCCTCCTTCCCATACTTGCGCATATCCACCACCGTCGCCCCCACCGGCTCCCAGCCGTGTCTCAAATACAACGGCAACCCTTTTGCCGAGGCCTCGATGTAGGTGCGTGCGTGGTCGCGGTCGGCGAGGTCGAGACCGGCTTTTATGAGGAGGGAGCCGAGGCCTTTGCGGTGGTGGGAGGGGTGCACGGCGAGGATTTCGAGGACTGGGTTGGGGGGCGTTAGACGGGGTTTGGTGGTTTGGGAAGGATGATGAGAGTAGTAGAAGGATGGATTTGAGAGGATGATGAGAGTAGTAGAAGGATGGATTTGAGAGGAAGGGGGTTAGACGCTTGTGAGATTGTGGGTTTCGAGATGGCTAAATGGCTGGTTGGAAAGGTGTGGAACTGTAGACGGCCAAAGGAATTTAAATAGATCGACTTGGTAAATAACAAACATGAAACGTCATGAGAGACTGCAAAGCACAACTCGACAATAACGGGTTGCCCAACTAAAGGAGTAGAGAAAAAGATCGTAACCCAGCCATCGACCTGAAGCGTAGTCGAAAACCGTTCGAACAAACTGTGGCATAAGATCCCTAGAACAAAGAAACAGAAACTCACAATACTCCCCCTCCCCAACCCACCTCCTCCTCCCCTCCCTCAACTTCCCAAAAAACTCCTCACATAACTCCACATTCGCCCCCTCCGGCCACCCCCCAATCTCCCCGCTTTTCCTCTCCTCCTCTCCAATCTCATGTGGCACCACCCACTTCGCCCACGCCACAATCTCACCATCCCCCTCCCCTTCCCCATCCTCTCTAACAACCCACCACCTCAACCCCTCCGCCTCCCTCCTCGCCCACTCTCCCTCAAAATTCTTGACGTCATTCTCGAGACGTGCCTGCGGCGGGGTGTGCGGATAGAGGTAGGGGATGAGGGGGTGGTCGGAAAAAGCGGCGTCGAAGGTTTGGGCGAGGCGAGGGAAGGTGAGTGGGGTGGGGGAGTGGATGGGGGACAAGGTGTAGCCCATTTTCTTTTGGTAGTGAGAGGAGACAATCCCGACGGGCCGTATTACTACGTAGTACAGGAGTGGTCGGAATACTAAAGAGACTGTCGATTTACTCCGGGGAAGCTCCGCACTCTAGGGCACGGGCCGCTTACGCTTGACGCTCCCGAAACGTTAGCCCGCAACCTTCTTCCTTCTTCATCTAACATCCTCTCCACAGACTATTACTGTCATCATCCTCAATGTCGCTGTCAATGCAATACCCTCCTTCAGCGTTCAATGCTGAAAATGCGTACAATCCGCCTGAAAACCAGGCCAATGTAGGCGCAAAATCTCGCGCGCCAGCTCTCTTGGCTTGCACAGAATGTCGGACGAGACACTTGAAGTGCGATGCTGCACAGCCTGTCTGCGGCCGCTGCATTTCAGACCAGCGTGAATGTCGCTATATCCAGTCGCGAAGGGGCTACAAAGGTCCACGGAAACGCCCGTTCTCTTTCGCCTTTGATATCCCTACTGGAGAGAGAATTGATCAAATGGAGCAATTCCGTGGCGTCCCGCAGACCCCTTCACAGTCTTTCCAGGAGCATGGCGTCTCTATTCAACAAAATCAAGCGATCCTGACCCCGCCAAATCTATTCGCTGGATCACTTTCGAGGCGCGGGTCGGATAGTAATCTCGGCCAACGCATCCAATTTCCAAGCCCCCCCGAGACTGAAAGATCCGAAGTCTGTGATAATGCTAGTAGTAATGGGACGACTCAAAATGGATTCAACTGGCCTCAAAACATGCTCTACTCTGAACGCCACAACGTCGACGCCAAGCATATGTTCAATCTGTACTATTTACACTTTCATGATGGTCATCCAATCCTACTGCCCAGAAACTATTTCGCTGGACATAACCGCTATTGGCAATATCCAAATTATCTGGAAACCATAATGCAATTCATCGGTTCGCATTTCGACGGCGCTGCGCCGACTGAGGAATACCGCAGTCTAGCCAACCAAGTCCTCTCGGATCAAATTCCGAAGGATGGCTTCAAAGTCCAAGCTCTACTTCTCTTCGCCATCTCTCTTCATGCACGCGACGAGCAGAAACTGGCCAAGGAGATTATGGATAGTACCATTGACATGGCATTAGAGCTCGGGATGCATCGAAAAGAGTTCTGTATAGAACATGGAGAAGGGTGTAGAAGCTTGCAAGAGAGTTGGAGGAGGACTTGGTGGGAGCTTTACGCGATGGATGGCATGTTAGCAGCTCTTCATCAGCTAAACTCTTTCAAGTTGTTCAAGATTGAGACGAATGTCCCGTTGCCATGCGAAGAGGCTGTATTTGAGGCTGCAGATGTTCGTACTCCCTCGGGGCTTTTATGGAAAGTGCTAACCCATGAATGCAGTGCAAATCAATCCCAGAACCCCATGCTATGAGCCTGTTTCAAGGTCGTGTCTTTGCAAGCCACGAACTCGCCTTTTCGTCCTTTGCATATCGTATCGAGGCCATAAGGTTGCTTGGTACCATTCTTGCGGTTGGTCAAACGGCACGTGCAGAGGACAATGATAGGGTTGAAGCGATCGATGCTAGTCTGACCAGCTGGCTATTGAACCTTCCCTACTCTAAGCGCGAGGTTGTAGATCAGGATGGAAAGATTGATGAGATGCTGTTTCAAGCGCACATGATCATCAATGCGTGAGTCTAATGCCCATAAGCGGAAGACCCACCACTTATTTTCTTCTAGAGGGTCCGTATACCTACATCGACCTCGGTCTGACCTGGTGTTTGCCCCAATCGAGGAAAAGACAGCATGTACTCGTCCCGAAAATTACACCACCCCAATTACAGCACATCACATCCACTCCACCAAAGCCATCCAAGCAGCCAACAAGCTCTCGAACCTAATCTCCCTTCCAGTCGAACTAACAAAGCACAGCCCATTCTTCACCTGTGCCATCACCCTGAGCGCCATCGTCCACCTCTCAGCCTCTTCGATCCCAATGTACAGCGACAAAAGCGCCGTCATGAGGGAACGTGTCCTTTTAGCCACAGGAGCTTTGAAATCCCTCAGTGTGATATGGGCCGTTGCGGGGTCGGTACTGCAGCAGGTCAAAGAAGTTGCAAGAGGGGTGTTGGCTTTTGACCCGAATAATCTCAGCACGGCGGTGTTTGCGGAGGAGGTCAATAATGGCGCGAGTATTGACGTTGATCATCATTTCTTGCAGGATGCGATGGCTACTCATCTGCCTGAGGAGGGGATGTTTGATCTTATTTGATGACTTCATTCAGATTTCGGAACGCATAGGTGATGGATGACGCTGTTTTGAAGATACGACTACGCTTAATGGGATATTTGTCTTCAAGGAGGACCAGCTCGCAGCAGGCCTTCCCTAATCTTCTGATATCTTTCCCGGCGCTGCGGGCTGCTTCTTGTTTTCTAGAACCAGGTCTTGGCCACGATTCTTTTTGTGGGTAACGGACCAATGTTCTATTCTCCCTGTATTTTCGGCGTATGGCCTAGATACAAAATCACTCCTCTAATACTACGAAGAGAAAAAAAAGCGTTCGTTTCTACAGCGATATAGCTAATAACACTATTATTTCATGACGCCTCTTATGGAGAGGGAGAGGTGCAAAGCTTTGGGTACGAGCCAAAGCGCATGTCGAATCAGATTATCAGATTTGACATCTGCCCTACAACGAACCTGGCTCTTCTGCAGGGCGGTCATCGTGCATCGACTGCGCCTCAGCCTTCTTCCTACGAGAAGGCTGTAAATGCAGGTGGAACGTTATGTGGAATCAGCTACCGACTGCATCATGCAGTTTCTGGGATTGGTCCTCGCCTTGTGCGGCGGATCTACGTGGATCAAGTGCGCCTCGGCGTCAACGGCCTCAGCCTCGTTTGCCAGAGAAGGCTGCGGAATTTGAAAGTTGATTTCCAACATTATGCTTTTTACTTTTCAACTCTTCATGCTTCAACATACTCATTTACGCTAGAGGAACCTGAGTTCAACATAGTTTTGTGCTTTGTCTTGTTTGTTAAGCTCTCCTTTAAGTCGTCGAAGACTATTTGCAGTTATTCAATACTAATCGTGACTGTTCAGCATCAAGGGATCACAATGCCCAGCAGTATTCCGGAAGTCGTGCTATGTGGTGATACAATACGGGACGACGAACGCTACTCTCAAGCTGATCAGCTTACAAGCGTCCGTCGATCCCACGTTGTTGAGACCGTCAAGATCAATCCGGAGTGTATTGGTCGCGAACAAGCTGAAAGCATTGACAGCAAGCGACGTGAACAAGCTATCGAGTTTAAAAGACTCGATCATTTGTGGGGTGTAAGCGGAGAGAATATAACGAGTATGCATGAGTCGCGTCAACGAATTCAGCGTCTGGAGTTGGAGATAAATTACCTCTGGTCCCGTAAACAGTTGCTCAGACGAAATGATGATGTCTTGCTAGACGGACTCATGATCTTACCGGGGTGTCAGGCCTTGACTATTGGTGATTTTTGTCGGGAATCCATCGACATTGATCACCCTAAACTAACGGAAGGTGTCGAGGTATATGGGTCATCCTATAACATGCACAAGGGTTCTTCCGGTGGCCTTCTGCATAATCAGTTATCGCCATTGCATCCAGCCAGTCTAGATGGGCCGTGGCGAAACAAAGACGGTGATGACAGTCTCGTTCCAGACTCATACTCAACCTCTCAACAGCGCTTCGATTACCCACATAAACGACTCACCACGTACAATGGCACTTGTAGTACTGCTTCACGGTGGCCGCCTTTTGGCTATTTGCTCAACGATAAAAAACGCTTCAGCAACTACATAATCAACAAGTCACACGAGACACGACGTACTATTTCGGAGGGCCACCCATCACATATACAAAACCTCGCGCACTTCGAGGACTTTGCCAACGAGTCTAAAATGGTCATTCCGGCATGGTTCGCGCTTTGGCAAGAAAGTATGGATTTGATAGTCGGACGGAAGGCGAAGCATATTCAATTCAGTCAACTGACTGGAGCCGAAAACCGCCAGCCACGGTCCGATGTCTCTGGTCCTGTTACACTTGGTAAGACAGTTTCGGGCCTCTTGTTGCTTGGCTGAGAGTGGAAAATACAGAGCGCTCCCCACTTCAATTACTTTGGAAACAATATAACCTACTCGACGCAATTTGTAACCTGTCAGTGACGGTTATAAATACCCCCATAGATATAGTAGACGCTAATCCACCCTTCAGGCCATTGGTTGAGAGTTTAACCTGGATGACTGAGAGTACCCCGCGACCCTGGCTGGCCTTGCTGGAATCTATCAAATATTTTGAGATAGACGCCCTACATTACTTCCTGGATATCTTGGATCGTGCCGTTGAACACACCTACCTAATCTTGCAGCACACGTCAAAAAACCCAGCAATAAGTTCGAAGGAGAAGGTCTTACTCAACAAGTCCCATTTAGATCATATCATGGCACGGGGATACGTCCTATTTGATCTTCAGGCTGCAACGACTAATCGCATAGACTATCTCTCATCATCGCATGGCGGAGTAACTCCCCTAAGCTACTTGGCTCCATCGCGGCAACTGCTGAAGGGTGGAACAGGCGGTATACGGTCATGTTTGAAACGTGCACTAAGTCAGGATCGTGACATTCAAGACAGCAGCACATCCAAAACTCAACGTATTACTCGCAAAAATATTAAAAAACTGGGGAAACCACCTTCAGGAGGCCGTCTGAATCCTGTTTTAGCGTTCGAGCATATAAACGGTTGGTTGATTCTTCGATATCATATCGTCGTCCGACTGACATTCTACATCGCCAGGGATCGTGTTTCTTCAATATTGTCTTTTAACGAATGCTTCGGGGGTAATTTCAGCTATCGAATCCTTAGGGTCTCTAGGATACCTGCTTCCTTCCTCGGATCGAGGGTCTCTATCAAAGGTACTTCAAAGACAACATACTAAAATATCTCTAAGCCACTTCGGCGCAAAGCTGCCGCTGAGCATACTTTTACTGCGAAACGTCAATCTCATCGCTTGCGGTAAGGTCCGTGATACACACTTTCAGAAGGAATAATTAACATGTTCAAGGAAACCCATCTAATGTCTTTTTGAGTAACATTTATCGATCAATCCAGAAGCTTCTAAACGGCAATATTCGGATAGCGCTGCCCCTGGAGGTTCATTGGAATTCGGATACCCTGCAGAATTCGACTGAAGGTAGCAGATTGTTCCTGAAACCTTTTCCTGGTTTTTGGGAATGCCGTTCTGGGCTTATCTTTTGGAGAGCTCCTGGTGGTGTTGAGTCGTCGCTGTTGCCTGTCAAGGAGCTTCCGCTGTCCGCTATCCGTGGGAGTATACTGGATGAGCTTATTACGATCCATTTATACAAACGCCCTAAATGGCTCAGGCCGCTAGAAGCTTGCCGTATCGCGAACTCCGAAACTGCATTTCATCAAGTCACGGAGAATATTCTGCGACTTGTGCAAGTATCTCTTGAAGCTCACAGAGCTCTTTTTATTTCTCGAAGTCACGGTTAACCAACATTATCTTCAGCTTTGCAGGCACGCTACAGTTCACTTATGCAGGGTCCTTCGTAGACTCTCAAATCCTCTGAAGCCAAATGAAGAGCTCTACCTGTCACGACGCGTCCCATTACACTTCGTATTTCTTGTCCTTGTTATCGACTGCTTGTACATGGGTCTCAATCCTTTCACTATCGCACAAACTGCTTCTGCCGAGTTCTTTCAACATTTTGTCCGTTTTTCCAACAGTCAAAAAAGTTCAACATTGACACCTTTAGCGGAACCTCAAGAAAAGAGCAGTCGTCGTTTAATAGCAGCCGAGGCACGTCTCACGACATCTTCAGAAGAAATGCCTCATCGCCAGAACCTCGGCTTTGTAGAGAAGGCAGGATGTGCTTTATCTCGAACACTGCAAGCTGTAGGCTTCTCAGCACCAGCGGTAGAACTCGGGAAAAGAAGGGTTAAGTGGACTTGTGTAGGTTTAGAAGAGTCTGCAGTGAATCTTTATAATTAAGATCACCATGGCTTTTGTAACCAGGCTGACATCAATAGCGCTGCGGCCGCGAGATGTACGACGACTATCGAGAAATTCGCCCTGGTGCTGCTAAAAATTTTGAAGAGTTTCTGAATGGTAACATTCGGCATAGACCTAGCAACATACAAAGAGAGCACACAACAAGTGCGAAGGCTGTGGATTTCATATATCCAGCCAGCAGATCCAAACACCCAACAAGTACATTCTCTAGTGGTTCCACTTCTAGTTCACCACAAGCCTACGATCCACGCCCGGGTTACAATCAAGCAGTATCCACCACCATCGAATGCGACCCAGAAGGTCGGTGGCTATTAGTCTGTAGTCAGGCAAAGAAGCGCCCAACCAGCCTATCGCAGATTAATGTATGCTCGGTCGCATCAGATAAAGAGTTGTTCGGCCAATTGAAACGGTCTTACACAAGCCTGAGGGGCAAGTGGCCAGGGTTGCTGTCTCTCCGGACGATCAAAAGTATTCGTTTTGTCCAGGTGTGTTTTACTCTTTGTCTCTCGGACTATATCATTCCATGAGCGTACAACTGATAATCTTGATAAGTTCGAGCTCCATTTTAAAGACTTTGTCGACATTCGGAAGGTGCCAGACATGCCCCCAGAAACCAGAAAGGACGAATATCAGTACCAACCTTGTGATTTGATTCCACCAGTAGGAGAGAACTTGATGGCTCATCTCTTTCATCACCCAGAGGACGCAAATGAGATTTCTGTCACATGTCTCCGAACCCCGAAGAAGCGCAAAGCCAGGCTAGCAGTCTGTCCCCAGATGGGAACCAATGTCGGCTGGGGCATCCATCTAGTAGAAGGTTGGGCCATGACGCGCGTCTGGCTACTCGCTCTCTCAACTTTCGTGCTTGGCAGCCTTGTCTTTGGAATATGTTGGTCGATCCTCAAGCACGATATTCAAGGAGCGTTTGGGGTCTCTAGTTACATTATAGCGCTCCTGACTCTTGCCATGGGAACGGTACAGGCCTACTTTGCATGAAAGTTTCAAACTTCTTCGCATGTCCGTACAATTGGAGCTCAATCACAAAGATCGTGCCTCGAACACTTCTACCTAAGGTACGTAAAACAACCTAAACGTTGATTCAGCGTCTCTTCCTTTTCGCCTGGATTATAACATTGCGGTTGATATGCTATATCGTAATCTTGCCGCTTATACCATTACCGACTATGGTGATCTCGATTTGTTGAGATTTTACAAAACTATTGGTGCTGGCCCCAGTAAGCCTTCCTGGGTAGTTGACTGGGGAACTCGTAGCATATCACCTTGGGTATCGATACGGTAGAATCCCTTTTCTGCGCATCTGGTAATCCGACAGCCGATGCTTGCATCGAAGGTGGCGAATTGTCAGTCAATGGACTGCTGGTCGAGAAAGTCGCAATTATAGCGAAGTCTTGTGTACCAGGATACTATCAGGAGCTACATGGCAAGGACGACCCTGTCAGAGAACTTGTCCTTAAACAGTGTAAATTATACGAAGAAATCGTTCAAATCACCCAATCGTGCCAATAGCCCCATCCCGAAGAAGTACGTTCACAAGCACTATAGCGAACACTTATCTGCGGAAGATACAGAGACAACTCCCGAGTTCTTCCAGAGGACGAAGAGGATATTCTCGAATATTTCCGCGTCATCCAGCGCATGAACTCGGATTGGAAAAACCGAGCAATTATGCCCAAGGGAGGCATCCGCCAAATAATTACAATCGAAGGACGCTTCCTTCAGATGGCAACAGGGCGTAGTTTTACATGACCGAAAGCGGCCGGACGGACTAGGTACATGGAAGCGCGGTTGCGGGCGACCATGTGAGCGCCCTTTGCGGCTCTGCGGTTCCTGTTCTGGTGAGACCATACGAAGATGCGTTTCGGGTGATTGGTCAATGCTACGTTGAAGGAATCATGGACGGCGAAGCTGTTGAAGCTGCAAATGAACCTATGAGGTAGATTGATATGGTTTAATTGAGGTTTGCTTGTTGGGTCTGCTGATGGGTTTATGCTAAAAGCCAGCTTGGACAACCTGCTGTAGGTCGTTGATCGGAGTAAGATGTTAGGCAGAGATGTTGTATCGTTTTGATCGAGAGCGTACTTGAAAGCAAGGTATCAGCGCTTTCATCGGCGTTATCAAGGGTCTGGACACATTACAGCGTCCCACGAGAACTGATATGCTCAGGCTGCATTCAACAGCAAAGAAAGAAACGCATGAATGACCGCTGCATGTTGCAAGCTTGAAAGTTATAAGGTCCTTGAGGAGTACTCTACCTCAAGTCCGCTCCCTCTCCCAGGTCGCTATGTACTCAAGCGAGCTTGATTCTCCGTTTGCAGCAACTCTCACAAGACCACAATAAATCCACTCTAGTGCCTTCAACAACCGAGCTAATTCTATTTGACGGTCAAGCCTGGATGCCAAGGAACTTGATGACCTTTGCATCAAGGACTTGAGACTTCACGTGTCCACATACCCACTGCGAAACCCCCACAGTCACCATCGTGGCAATGGGACTTACTAGACGATACGGCCAGATTGAGGTCGACGGAAAATGATGCCGGACATCTAATGTACCCTTTAACAAGGAAGTTCTTGAAGCAATAGCAGGCTTCCGCAAGAGCTACGCAAGCAAATCTATCCCGGACCTGGGCTACAAGACAGACTTACGACATGAATCATGAGGTGAAGGGACTTTGAAAGAAAGCGTGATAATTCAGGTCTACTTCTACTACCAATATACTGAGTACGCCTCGTCGATTCGGGGGGCTTCAGGAGATACACAACGGCAACCGTGAACCATTAGAGGACCCTCTCAACCATAAAAGTGAAAACACCAGTGCCCCAAAAATCGTCGACAGCCGTACCCCGCCTACCCTTGAAATTTAGAGATGCCTATCAACCCAACAAGTCTATCAAGCCTTCTGAGGAGAATGGTAAAGCTCGAATGCTAAAGGCCTTGAATACCTATCTATTATTTCTTCAAACTCACCAACGATCAACTCATCACCCCACTGCGTGGCCCAGCGCTTGAGCGCCTCAATACGAGATTAGCAGCGTTCCCGCCGGCAGGAATCGAGCAAACGAGACTTTCGAAGCACATCTCGACGGTTGGAAACCAGACGCACAACTCCGACTTGGATCCAACACTTTTTTCTTATTCGAGAGCTATGCGGATTCGCTTTTGAAGAAGGCAAAGCGCATGATTGTTGTAGGCAAGGAACTTATCATCGACTTTCGACTTGAATCTATGGGATGGATGAGCCTATCGAGGTCGACTTCAAGTATAGTCTTACAAATCTATTCATTCCGATCTACCTATCGCTGCCTAGCATCCATCATAGCCTATACTGTAGAAGCCCCAAAGTCGCCTTGAGATGCTCTCTATCCAAGCGACTGAGAAAAGGCGTGTGCGAGTGGCGCAAAACGATATTATTTACACGTATGCATCAAGCGTGGCTGCTCGACCTGAATCATAAGCCGGTAAGGTATTAAAGATGGGCACATGATTTGGTACAGCTGCAGCTCTTCATATTGTGGGTGTTGAAATATGCTATACATACCTGAATAGGATTGTTCCAAAGTGTGTTCACATTTTGGCCGATTCGTAAACTCAACAGTGGGTTCGAAATTAATATCAACGTCCGCAGTGCTCAGGTTCCTCAGCCACAATTCCATCAACACATACACTCATCTCATTACCTTCACTCACGCAATTCATTCTAGGACTTCAAACACAACCATCACCCAGAACAACGACCCAAGATACCCGGAACATAAACGTCTCCCTGACGCTGCTCCTTTCATAGGACGCGGCGGTGATGTCTTGGCATCAGTACTTCCTGGTACACTTGTCTCTGATATTTGTGCGGAATTCGGGGAGAGCTCAGCGGTACTCGTTATGGCGGGGTTGGGAGACTGGGCGCTTGAGGTTGGATTGGGTAAAAAAATAGTACTGTTGCCGACTACAATATCCGAAGTTCCGAGGCTGACTATTGTGCCTGATATGGTAATCTCTGAGCCGGGCAAGAGGGTGGTGCCCGCTATGGAGAAACCAGTCGGATTAGGGGTAAAAGTCTGGCCGGCTATTGTGAAGGCTGGTTTATTGGGCACGTCGAGAGATGGCCTGGGTAATGGAATTGAGCTGGTGCCGATGACGAGGCCTGAGGGTCCTAAACTGATTGGTGTGCCATCAACGGTCACTGCCGATCCACCGGGTGAGACTGATTTCCCACCAATCGAAAAGCCTGTGGGGTTTGCAGTAAAAACCCGGCCTGCTTCCGTGAATACAGATCCTTCAGCTTGAGTTGGAGGTGTTGTGATCAACGCAACCGTGCTAGTTCCGACTACAAGACCCGAGGGGCCCAGACTGATTGGTGTACCCGATATAGTAACAGCGGGGCCCCCGGGTGACACAGTTACGCTGGCTATGGCAAATCCAGTTGGATTGGCAGTAAACAGCTGATCTGCTACGGTGAAAACTGATGGTACTCGGCCTGGAAATGGCGTTTTTATCGCGAATGTGCTACCTCCTATGACGAGATTGGAAGATCCGAGACTCACCGGTGTACCCGATATAGTAACAGCTGGGCCATCAAGTAATACGGCTGTGCCTGCTAAACTAAAGCCTGTCGGATTGGCCGTGAAAGCTTGACCAGCAGCTGTAAATACTGAAGGGATCTGGTTCAAAGAAGGTGCTCGGAGAGGCATGGTGCTGCCCCCAATAAAGACGCCGGAAGGCCCAAGACTGACAGGAGTGCCAGAAATAACAGCAGGCGGGCCACCGGGTGTCACGATTGTCCCTGCGATGATGAAGCCTGTTGGATTGGCGGTGAAAGTTTCCCCTGCGACGGTGAATACTGCGGGACTCAAGTCTGGAGGCGGCGACTGGAGAGACACTGCACTGCTATCAGCCAGATTAAATACGGGCATTGTATTAGAGACAACTGCCGCGTCCACTCCAGCTTGATGTGCTATTGTTGAAGCTGGCATTACCAAGGATGGCACTACCACTCCCGAAGATCCAACCTCTGGCGGCTGAGACTCGAAAGCATTCATGATCAATGCCCCTATGCCTGAACTCGAAGCCTTGGGTAATGGCCGCAGTATTGAAGTTGCAGTCGAACCTTGTCCCGCGGACGTTAGAGTAGGATCTACCACGATCGCAACTGTCGTCGGTAGGGTGGCGGCAGCATTAGCGATGGGTTGAGACACCGGCTCTGCAGGTGCTGAACCGCCAGAGGTTGTCTTGACAGCAGCAGGCATGGAAAATGGTAGCAGAACACTGCCGGAAAAGGATTGGCTAGAGTCACTTGCATCTGCTGTTGAGTCATGGGTTGCTTTGCTGGATTCTAAAAGTGCCGAAGTGGGGCTCTTATCCGAAAAGCTCTGAGTTGGCACGCTATTTGCCGGTGGATCTCCGTTCGAAGCTGCTCCAGTTGAAGTCTCCTGCCTGAGCGTTTCCGTAGGTCCAGCACCTGAAGCTGCTGTTACTGGAGCCGTGATACTGGTTACAGGGGTAGCAGGTATGAATTTTGAGGCGTGAGTTGAGCTAGCAGGTTCTATCAAACCCGACACTGTGGTGTGATAATGTGGGTAGTTTGGATGCACTCCATTTCCCCATCGATCAACACAACCTACTGGTGTGGGAGATACTTCGAGGTCGAGTGAGTGATCTTCGGTGAACGTAGTGGAGGCCGACAAGAAAGAGTTACCGCACGAGGGCATGGGATTTGATGATTCAGTGGAGAGAGTCATGTTGAGTGGAGACGGATTCTGCAATGTCGTATCCTTTGCGAGTGGTATACTTTTAAATCCTCGCCTCGTAACGCTATCTGTGATGAACTTATCTAGGGAGGGTATGGCAGTCTCCATGGTGGAGTGGAGGAAAATACTTGATATTTCGCTGGCGATCCCTGGAACGTCATCTCTACTTTGAATCGACGTTGAAGGAACAGCATAATGGCTTTCGGTCCATGCTAGCTGTGCTGGTACGGCTACCAAAGGTTTGAGAATCAGCACGTAAGCCCGCAACATGGAATATGTTCTGGACTGAAGAGATAGGAACTGCGACTGACCACAGGTCGGCTGCGAGAAGTTTATCAAGATTGTAATGAGGACTCTAAGAAGGTTGTTGAGTGTGTTCGCCATTGCGTGAACAAACGTAAGTGCTTGAATCGAATATGATCTGTTCGCGCTTCTGATGAAACTTATATAGATAGAGTAGACAGCCGTTCTGTGGACGAAGCAAAGACATTGAGATTGCAATCTAATCCAGGCAGCCTGAGGTAAATTACTAGCAACGGTAATGCCGACAAGGCAAATGAGCACGAGCCCAGCATAGCCTCTATGGATTTGTGGCTCCGTGGTCCAGAAAATTAGATGTTGCGGAAGACAAAGATAATTTTCCTTGCAGGCGCACATATCAGCATGCTTGACAGTCGAGCCAATTGTCTAGACTGACGCAGACAAAGTGACACAGGAGAACAACACTGCCCATGAGCGCGCAGGTAACATTACACAAGAGCTTAAAATGTGTGGCTGGAAAATTCGACAGGCTTGATTGGAGAGCTTGACGTTTGCCGAATCCGTATTTCCGGGTTGCACAACATCTTGCCTCCATGAAATGGTACGGTCTTGACAAGGCGTCCAACCCGCTGATCCCCTACATCAGGCTGTGCTCCTGCGCACGCCCCGGTTTTGGACGTTGCGACATTTTGAGACCCGGATTTTGCCTTGGTTTTGAATAAGAATGAACGACGACGTCATTCCATCCCACTGAACCGAGTCTCCCCAGAGTCCATTTTCTTACAATGTCCCTTTCTTGAGCACCCAGAGCCGCCATTCCCCGACGCATCTAAACGCAAACACCGCTTTCCATGCTCTTTTCTTCCATGTGGGTCTCTGCTTAACACGAAAAGCCACTTCAGAATCCAATAAGAAGACTGCCAAGAATAGTACCAACCAAGGATAGGAGCCGTGAGGGTTTCATCCTGCCCATCTCGCTCTTGGCCTCGGCCGAGGAAGAAGCAGCACTGCTTGCGCCCGCCACTTCTGCAGGCGTCGAAGCTGGAGTAGACATGGGAGTGGCAGTATTTCCCTCTGTTGACCCCGTCGGTCCGACGCTAGAGCCGGTGCCTTCAATGCCCTTGGGCCCTGGTAGTAACGCATTTGGCTTGTTACTTGAAGCCACTACTCCCGTCACTGAGATCCCACTGCCTGCGGACTCCGAGCCAGTTGTTGGGGTAGTGTATGTAGTACCACCAGACGTAATGATTTTGTAATTCTCTAACAGCAACCGCGTTGGCAGCGTTATGGTGCTGGTTCCAATCACCAGATCTGCTGCAGTTCCAAGACTCACAGGCGTCTCAGAAAGCACGATCGCGCTGCCGCCGGGCGTAAGCGTCATGCCACCAATAGCGAACCCAGAAGCGGCAGCTGTGAAAATCTGGCCCGCTTTTGTGAAGATGGAAGTGAGAGCGGGTGATGGGACGGTTTGGGAAGCGAAAGCGAACGGAATCGTGCTGGTGCCGATGATAAGGGTGGAGGGATTGAGGGATATGGGAGTACCAGAAATGGTCACGGCATTACCATTAGGAAAGAGAGTTGTGGATGCGATGGAGAAGCCGGTGGGGTTGGGAACGAAATTTTGCCCGAGGGTTGTGAGGGCTGATGGTTGGCTTAGGAAAGGGGTTGGTAAGTCGATTGTGCTAGAACCGAGAACAAGACCGTTGGAGGCGAAGAAGGCGGGAGTGCTACTTGTAGTGATAGGAGGGCCGTTACGCGTAAGAGTGCCTGAACCGAGGACTAATATGGATGGCGCTGGGTGACTGGTTTGCCCTGGAATAATGGAAAGACCTGTACTTGGCGTTGATGAAGCTGATACTGCTGAAGATTGGACTGAAGTGGTCGAAGGTGTGGTTGCTTGATTCTCGAAAGGATTCGCGATGAAAGCCGCCAATCCTTGATTTGAAGACGGCGTTACTGCAGAGAATATTTGGACAACTTGGGTATTCGAGCCCTGTGTTTCTGTCACGAACGTTGCAACTATAGAAGGCCCTAGATTGCGAGCAGGTGGGCTAATGGGCGAATCGCTTGAAACTGGGTTGGTTGGGATCGAAACTTGCGCCAAAGGTGCGATGTCTGCTTTTGGCGAAACCGTATTGGACGACAACGATGTCGTCAAACTCAACGATGGAATTGTAACGTCAGCCAACGAAGTTTTGGGTGCTCCGATAGGAGGTAGCAAGTCTGTAGGCGAAGAGTTTGGAGCCGGTGTCGTTCGTGTCGGTGCAATCAAATCGGTCACTGAAGAATGCGCTATTTGGCCGAAAATATCATGAGTTGTTTGGGTTGGTCCGTTGAGATTCGGCACCGATGTATGAACCGTAGGCCCTGGGGAAATAGAGTTTTGGGTGGTCTGAGTTGGTCCCATTAAATTGGGCACAGTTGAATGTGCGGCTTCGGTGAATGTGAATACGAGACTCTCAGTTATGTTGACTACTGTCGTGTGCACAAAAGGACCGGTAGCAAACGACTGAGAATGCGGAACCGAATCTGAGGGTGAAGCTATATTCTGGATGGTGAGAGTGGTATCCGTGGGTCCAGAGACTACGGTTGTATTAATCGCATTGAAAGTATCGGAGCCTTTTCTCATAAGACGATTGTGGGAACCCGGCGACGGCAACGCGAGTGTTCCTTTGTATGCCACTGGTAAGTCATAGGTCAGACACAAACGCTGCTCGTACGGAATACCAACCAGGAATTGATGAGAAAAGTACTTGTAAAACTATGGCCAGTGTGGTCATTGTTGGTAGGCACGAGTTCATTATGATGAGCATAAAAAGTGAGCAGTCAAGGGAAGTCGGCTTTGACTGCGAATGGGAAAGACTAAATTGAAATTGCAAAGATGGAATATCACACGAAGATTTCCTGTTTTCGAGCCATGTGTTATCAATCGTATGAATTACTATTGATAGCGACCTGTGGAAGGCAGAGAAGCTTGAGATGTTATCTTGAGCTTCGTAGATCATTGTTGGGTCGTATTATCTTGACATCCAGGCTAGACTCGGCTTACCCGAAGCGGCTGACTCGGGTTACACGGAGCGGCTGAAAGATTGGGTGGCGAGCCGGTTAACCCTATAAACGTGGAAGCGAAGCGAAAGATGGCCTGAATTGGAGAGGCCAAACCCAAGGTTGCGGTGCCTTGCAGATGTCGGCCCTCTCACTGATGCAGGGATCGCAGCCGAATCAGCAGGTAGACCACTGCCTTTCGTATACATTCTCACATTTGATCTCTACAGCCTCGTTTTGCCGAGCTTGATTTGGTTCCAAGTCTCGTTAACATTCCAAGGCGCATAAACGAACGCGCCCAAGACTTGTTTTCGTGGGAAACAGAGGTAGTCCGTATGCAATCCGATCAAGAGGTGGATGTACAAATCGTTGCTCGGATGAGTAGAGGCAAGAGACGTTCTTCTATCCGTCTCGTTCGTTGTCCTCGAATCGCCTAAAATTTACCAAGCACTGAGGCATGATCATGCGGTAGTCCTATCGGCTATACGCTATTAAGTTTTGTTTTAATAACATATCGTCTAGGCTTAGAAAGGATTGCCGTTAACTGGTGGTTGTGTCGTCGACAGGACCCCAACGATAACTTACTTCTACATTTGCACAATTTGACAGTTGGATAGCGGAAGGGGAAGCTTTTTGTTGACCTGGTACATGAGCTACAAGAATAAGAAGAGTTCGACATAAGAAATGTATTTAGGTCGCCTGTGATGCGCGCGATGAAGGAGAAGGCGACGAGGATGAGGAAGATGTGAGAGATGACAGCGGACTCATCGGCGAAGAACTTTCCCTAACCCCACTCCATCAACCCAACATCGCAAAACATACCAATCTTTGAATTTCTCTCGACGCATTAATCACACTCCTCACTACTCGTCACATCAAGACAGCACTTCCTCACTGCGTCATAATCCCATCATTCATGTCTATCATAAAATGCTACCTACCAGTCTACCTATGCTCCTCATAAACGATGTCATTTGTCTTGATAGAGCGAGATGATCTCACACTAGTTTCCCCAAATGCCTCATGCACCCGGGTAGCTGGCAAAGAAAAATTAATAAGTCCTGAGCTTTGACCGCCCGACGCAATGTCTTGTAGGACCCGCGAGAATTCTGCAGCCTGAGCAGGTCCTGCTTGACTGGGCTGTGGAGTACATACCTGACTGCAGGACGGCTGAAGTCGCACCACAGCTTGGCCGTAAGATGGCTTGATTCAGAAAAGAACCCGATGAGACGTTCACCCTGCGTAATCTGTTGCTCCGAAGCGGTCTCATAGTCGTTTTGATCATCTGAACTCAGTTCAATATTGAATATCGGGGACTTTTTACCGTTTGACGTACGACGTTCATCACGATGAAAAGATCTTCATCCTCCCAGACAAACACTTCAAGCAGCACTCCGACCGACAGAATTAATAACTTTCAGTAACTATTGAGCTTATCAGCTACCGTCTCAAAAAGACTCTTCGTCATCTCGTTCGATTTTAGCGTTCGTCTTCATCTCCTGCTTATATCTCAGCCAGAGGGTTACAAGTGGTCTCATGGATGCCTGGGAAAGATAATGCCGTATCATTGAGTCAAACCGCTGCTCGAAAACTCTAGTATCAGTCTCCAAGTACACCGGCCCGTCGATTTCTAACAGCTAGGACATAATGAAGAATAGCCAAGAGCGGACTCAACGATATAGAAGATAAGAGAATGTGACACTGACGGAACGAAACGAGAACATATAACAGTCAACGTGTCAAGTCTGCAGTCCTGAAAAACGCCTTCCTATGTCTTCCTCGTCCACATCGCATATATGTATTAGACATGCCATCCACCTGCAAGAGTATCAGATAGGCCCGGTAAGTTCGTCTCCAACGCTAACAATGCGTCGGTTGAAGCTGCAATGGGCCTTCTGATACTTGGCGTCTGTCAATTTTCGTTCTCCATGCTCAATATCTGGCCATGTTTACCGAGCATATAATCTTCTCTTTCAGTCCCCAGGTCCGTGATTTTTAGGTGCCGGTATGCTACCGGAGAGGATTCGAAGGAGATAGATGACAGTTTCCTTTCATATCGGATCTACTTTCTTTCAGGCGGAGAGCCTTCTCCTCAAGGGCTGATTTGACTTCCACGGCATGTTTCGAGGATGTTCGCTCAGGGATCGTCACACTAGAGGCAGACATAGCTCTACTTATGTTACAGAGGTTTGGTATAATCTCAAAGTCAGATGTGCTTGAAAGAACAGTCTTCACCGAGTACGGGGCGGAAGGAAAGACGACCAAGGGTTCTGAAGGGTTTGGAATGTGAAGTCACGGTATAGACACGGTATTAAACAGACATTCTGGTTGATTGGACGTGCTGATTCCGGAGACAGAGTGTTTCAGCCACAGAATACTCCTAAGGGAACCATGGTTACCAAGAACGTCCTGGCAATCCCACTTCCCACAAGCCATGTGCTCTGTTAGACATCTCGCCAACCAGATGTCGATGACTGCGAAACTCCGCTCAGAACCTGCTTTGGCATCGACGGTCCGCGAGCTGAGAAGGCCCACAAGACGCTCAGGCGCCCTCTTGCAACCGTCGACTACTAGCAGATAATCGTCAGCGTACAGCGGCCATTCTCTTAGCTAACCAAGTCCTTGCGCATTCAACTCGCGCTTCAAGGCACAAAGCCCGCACGTCCTGCAGTGCGGCCCAGCTCGGCTGGTGTCATGAAGATTGCGGTACTCTATAGTTGAGCTATTTGCTATCATAGACCCGAGGCATTAGCCATTGCGGAAGAGCGGTGCAGAGCCCGCAGAGGGGGCGTTGCACGGTGATCTACTGTATGATATACTGATGTGGGAAAACTGCTGGATCGACTTGTCGTGATCGTCTCTGTAGAGGTACTGTAGTGCTCGCTTCATTCAAGCTAGGCTAGGCTAAATCAGAACTACGGTAGTCATAGCTATGTATCTTACTTTTTCTTTTCCATCTACTGTATAGGTAATGAGTCTGAAGTTCGAGTTGATGAACTCGATGGTTGATTTCTTGATCACTGCGTGTGGATTCATTGTATTCATTCTTTGCATTGTTGAGGATTGATTTAATGAAATGAATGAAGGAAAAGAAAGAGAAAGAGAAAGAGAAGAAAGAGAAGAAAGAGAAGAAAGAGAAGAAAGAGTTTGAGATTGACAGATGAGGTTGAAGTTATTCGTAGTAGGCACAATAACGAGAAGAAACGAAGAAGAACAGTCGACTAAAATCTTCTCAACTATATCCTTTCTTCCAAAGCGTTAAATCACACGTCTCATCACAGCTATTACCTTCTCACTTGATCATGTCATCATAATTCATGTCTATCATAAAAGGCTACCTACCAATCTATGCACCTCATAAAAGCTAATCGCAAGTAAGAAAACCCGCTAATCCGTAACTCCTTGATTGCTCAAAGGTCTAGACAGGAAGCCAAGCCAGCCATGCGGGTTTCGCGGTCTAGAATGCAAATGACCGTCCGTCCATGCAGTGTAACGAGTGGCTTCTAGGCAAGTATTGAATCGTCTAGGGTGTATGAGCAGTTTGATGCCCTGGTTCCAGAGCCTGGGATGCATGTGTGATATTGGGATTTTAGTGGAAACCTCGTAGGTAAATTCGCAAGCTCGAGCTCACGTATCGAAAAGGAAGGTGTTGAAATCTTGACATGCCGTGTCGTCGTAATCGTGGTTAGTCCTCCAGGATATTCACAGCCTCGAGAGCGCAAACATTCCTGGTTGGACAGCGCTCTCACGAAGTCCTGTATCCATCTCTATTCCCATTTCTCCCTCCACCCCCATTTTGACTCCCCTGCTTATTCGCTCTCTTCATTCTCTTCTCATGCCTCTCCGCCCTCTCCTTCTTCAACTCTGCCATCTTCCCTCGACTCTCCTGCACCTCTTGCCACTCGCTATACGCGCCCTTAATTCCTAGTGCCGCAATCCCGATTGCAGCTGCATCCTGTACTCTTGCCTTGTGCTTCTTTTTGCGGGCTTCCTCCGGAGACATTGTCCCCTGCTCGACCTCTTTGTGGCGCTTGTCACGGGCTTCCATGCTGGAATAAACGCCGTGGGCGGCATGGATGGTAGCGACGGCAGCGAGGGCGCCGGTGATGAGCTCTTTGCCTTTCATCTTCTTTGTGCGACGATTGTCTTCGGAAGAGGAGCATATGGAGGAGCTGTCGGAGGAAGAGCCGTCGTCTTTTCTGCTCTCACGTGGAGTATCATAGTTTGAACGGGTGCCGACAGACTGGTTGTTCTGGGCATTGGCGGGAATATAAGGGTTTTGGCGGGCGACTGTGCCATCGATAGAGCCTCCGCGTGGTTGGCTGCGAATATCCCCATTTCCAATATAGCCAGCTGGGGCTCGCCGAGGTTGAGTGTAATTGTCACCAAAGGTATCGGAGCGGCGGGGATTGTCGTATTTCCTGTCACGGTCGTAGCGATCGTAGTTCTTACGTCTGTCGTAACGGTCATAGCTTTCGCCCCGATCGTAATCTCTATCCCTGCTTCGGTCACGCCTTCGACTACGGTCTCGTCGCTTCTCACGGTCTCCCTCCACAGCAGCCGCAGCACCTCCAATACCCAAAGCAGCAAGTGCTTGTTCTCCGAGAGACTTGCGACGTCGATCTCGTGGTGGGGGTGAGACGGAGGACTCGGAGTCGGAGTAGTAGCGGCTTCGGTGGCCTAAATTACATCAACACCATTCAAATACGTGGATTATGCTAATCTTACGGCTCTTCCTCCTATCGTCGCGATCTAACCCTCGACCACCGCCACCGTACGCACCATCTCGACGTACCGATTTGGCCCGCCCCCCTTTCCTCTCGTATACGTATTCCTCTTCAACATAGCGGTCGCCACGGGGCCGTGATCGGTGCCTTGACTTGTGACGTGATCGGTGTTCCCTTGGACGTTCGGTATTACTACGTCGAGGCGGATCATACGTTTCGTAGTCCTCTTTGGGACGCCGTTCTGTATTGCTGCGTCGAGGAGGCTCGTAGGTGTTGTACTCAGCTACCTTTTGCTCCTGCAACCGGTCTGAGTTGCCGCGCCCTTTCGAACCGTAGTCATACTCGTCCACTTCTTCTTCCTCGTACTCATCTCGCCCGCTACGACTTTTGAATCCGGGAATCTTCTGGGGGATTTTCTTTACTCGCTCCTTGACTGGTTCGTAGAGTTTTTCGTAGTGTTCAACCATAGGCCCAGCACCTTCAAGCGCAAGTTCAGCAAACTCGGCCATGTTGATGTCTCGATTGAGCTTCAATCACATCGATTATGGGGTTGGGATGAGAAATTAACCTTTGAGCCCAAGGGAGATGAACTGCTCCGCCATTGTTTACTTGACTAAGCAATTAATTGACTACTGTGTTATTCCGTGCTTCTTATGCGATTGAGGCGTATTCTATCTGCCAAGCAATCCCCACTCTCCGATGCCGTGGTGGTTTGATGGAAGAATTGTTGAATCTCTTCCTCTATTTCCTATGTACCAATCAGACTTGTGATGCGCTGGCCTTCTCTAGCGCTGTCACAATCCAGCACAACAGGAGGCCTAGATTGGTCACGTGGAAGCTACGCCTGAAAGTCCACGCTAATTGCAGATCAGGGCTTGCGGTCCAGCCCCAACTTAAGGTTTAAGCCCTTACCACCCCTACCTACCTTACTTCATGGAGACAATGCACAATAGCCGGAGAACATATCATGTGCTAGAAGTCCCACCATGAAGAGGCTAGCAACGCTCTCAAGCAGTTCTCCATTGTATTTCCAGAGTGCTTTCTGTCTTCCGTCGCCGATATCTTCTTTCCATTGATGGGAAGAGGACGGCAGTTGGTTTGCTCGTAACGCTCTGGGCAGCCCGGTCTAACGTTCAGAATAAGACTCCAGATGTCCACCAACCACGAATGACCTTGTTCAGAGTATAAGATCAAGGTTCACGTATGTTCTATTAGGCTTGAGCGTTGCGGTGCTGCAAGCCGTTCATATCTTTCCAAGGCCCTTCAAATTCAAGTAGACGTCAGTACCCCACCCCCAGAGACTCTGTACAGCGATACCACCGCCGAAATGCTCCGCATATGCTCGACCAAGTGGCAGTCCATAACCTAACCCAGCCAGACTGCTAGAATCACCCCCAGCCCCAGAGATGGCGTTTAGGGCGTCTGTGTTGCCATTATTGATGTCGAGGACGTCGTCGTCGCCAAAAGTGGTGAAGCTGTAAGCCCAGATGTTTGGCAAAACTTCCGGCGAGATACCTCCACCACGGTCTCGGATACGAATTGTCACGCCGGGTATTGAGGGGTTTGACTGGACTGGTCGACCGTTTGCGCTGGCTCCGCTATGCTTCAAAGCCTCCTCCTCCACATCGACTTCGGAGGGTAGAGCATGCGAGCCGACTGACATGTCTGGCGATGCTGCAATGGTAATTTCGATGGGTTCGCGTTCTTTTCCGCTTTCGATTGTAGCACGGAAGGCGTTCTTCAAGAGCTCGGTAAGGATGTATTCTAGATGAGTAGGCACATGAGCTAGCCTCGTATCTGGTTGTCCATTGATAACCACCGTCGGCCTGACGCCATATTTTAGCTCACATATCTCGGAGACGTATGATTCGCATTGTCTGATGATATCTGCAGGTCGCAGGGCGGTGTCAATGACTCCAATATGAGTCGATGAGCTATCCTGAACAGTTTCCGCACCGTTATTGTGTGGCTGCGAGGATAGATGAAAGGCAATATGCTGCTCTGCAATCAGACGGGTTCCTATCCGAGCTCGGAGGTGCTCATCTAGGAAGCGCGTTACGTCCGTTGGGTTTATGTATTTCCTACATTCCAAAAAACCTCGTGCGAGTATAGGTATGGTGTTAGAATGAGTCTGCACCAGATCAGCCATGACTTCTGTGAAGCGTATTTCATCTTCAAGGTTGGTAATGCGCCGTTCTTGATATGGTAGTAGTGTAGATAAGGAATGAATGTAGTTGCTGTATATTTGAGCTATGTAGGGGTTTGATACGACAATGAACGGAAGGTTTCGAAGTGCTTGTATACGATGGGCGAGTCGTATCGGGAGAAGGGAGAGAGTGAAATTGGCCGAGTCGAAGAGGGTCTTTGCACAGAGAGGGGGACGACCATGTCTGAAATAAAGAGTCAGCAAACGTGTTATCAACAAGGAGGCATTGAAATACCTGACAAGATCTGCCAATGTGAGAGGGTGCAATGGTTTGGCGGCAAGGCGAGCGACTTGGTCATCGTTGACATTGGCTGACGCGGGATAATGGGGCCATGGCTGGCTTGGGGGTAATCTACTTGTGGAGATTGAGTAAGAATGGTTCAATCGTGGTTTCAAAGGGCACAAGGCACGCAGGAGACGCGACTCTAGAATCAAAGGTCTCTGAGCCATCTGACTGAGTATGGTGGTGTAGAAGTTCAACGATTGTGGGTCAACGAGGTAGTCCCCGCAGGCCAAAATCTGAATCTTGGGACTCTTTACAGTTCGAAGTCGTGAAAGAATCCACAGATCAAATTGAAGTTAAAGCGCATCTACTCAACAAAAAAGCTCGTTATTCATCCCCCAGCCGTTATGCTAAGCCTCGTAATGATAAAGACGGTCCTGCTATCGATCCACATGGAAAACTCGCCCCACCCCAATGCAAATGCAATTTTGGAAACGCCTTCCCATCCTCGCTCATCCTTGTTGGTGTGATGAAAAACAAAGTCCCCTATGCCACCACATTTCCGGTCACTATAGATCTATTGGGTCTTGACCTCGCCGTCCTGCTCGACATGAAGGTGCTGGTTCGATTCGAGTGTGTGAACAGCATCATTTGGGAACTCGACCCTAGAGATGATCAGTTAGGTCCACATCCAAGAGGGCAGGGAATGTTCGAGCGTACGTGAAACCCTTGATCAAGGTAAACTCATGCTTTATGGTTCCGCCTTGAGACGTTGCAGTGTCCTTGGCCCTGTGGGCAAACTTCAGATAGAATCTCGCTAGTAGGACCAAGGAGCATACTTTGAAAGTTCCTCTGGGGAAGCACCCTCCTTCAGTGTAATCTAAACATACTTAATACAAGGCTTTGGAAGGAAAGACTTACATTACATTGTATAACATTTTGGGATTCGCGTGGATCAACGATGCTGATCTGAGGAACTGTAGAGGGCGTATACGATTCGTGTTGGTATTTGATAATGAAAGACTTGGAACAAATGATGACAAGAAGAGAGTCTTGCTATCGCCAGTGCTTTGCGCCAAGCCCCCACGATTGCACGACATGCAGGGATCGCACTATGACGCACCTTGGGTATCTTCGGTGAATGTTTATTCCGCTCCAGCTTACTCGGGAAAAGTTTCGCGATTCTGATTGCTAGAGGATTTTGTGGGGGGATTCAATCATGGACGACCAAGCCAATAGACCTCATCGGAAGACCAAGGAGAAGAAAAAACATACTGATGGTAATTGCTCTGGCTTTCTTGTTGCAAGACATACACTGACAGCGTTCATAGGATCAAATCCAAAAGCTTTCGCATTTGCAAATCCAGGGCGTTTGCAAAAACAAGCAGCACGCTCACACGATGTATATTCAGCCTTGCGCGCTTGCTTATGGTTCTGCTAATAGCGATCTAGGTCAAAGAGAAGCGATTGCATGTGCCTCTGGTGGACCGTTTACCAGAGGAGGCGCCCCCAATTATCGTTGCTGTCGTTGGACCTCCTGGGGTTTGTGACCACTCCTAGTACCAGCTACCCTATCTTATATAATCGCTAGGTCGGTAAAACTACACTCATCAAGTCTCTGATCAAACGGTATACCAAGCAGAACCTCCAATCACCTAGCGGCCCTCTCACGGTTGTAACCTCCAAACGGCGACGACTTACATTCATAGAATGCCCTGCAGACTCTCTCGCCAGCATGATAGACGTATCAAAAATTGCAGATATTGTTCTACTCATGATCGATGGCAACTTTGGGTTCGAAATGGAGACTATGGAATTTCTAAACATACTCTCGGCTAGCGGAATGCCTGGGAATGTGTTTGGGATCCTGACCCATCTCGATTTCTTCCGGAAACCCAGTACATTAAAAGACGCAAAGAAAAGGCTAAAACATAGGTTCTGGAGTGAGCTGTACCAAGGAGCGAAGCTGTTTTATCTATCTGGGATTATCAATGGGCGATATCCAGATCGAGAAATACACAACCTCTCAAGGTTCATATCGGTGATGAAAAATCCGAGGCCATTGATTTGGAGAAACTCGCATCCTTACTGTCTTGCCGATCGCTTTCTCGATGTAACTCCTCCCACTACAATCGAAGAGGATCCAAAATGTGATCGGACCATTGCGCTGTATGGCTATCTGAGGGGAACAAATTTTCCCGTCGAAGGTGCTCGTGTGCATGTTCCTGGGGTTGGGGATTTGAGTGTGTCCATGATTGAAGGTCTTCCCGACCCCTGTCCAACACCATTCATGGACCAGGCAATCGCGAAAGCTTCTGGGAAATCAGGAAGACGAAGATTAGGAGAAAAGCAAAAGGTTCTTTTCGCGCCAATGTCAGACGTTGGTGGTGTCTTGGTTGACAAAGATGCTGTGTACATCGATGTCAAGACTTCAAGTTTTGACAAAGATGGGCAAGATCTTGGAGAGCGAGGTTTGGGAGAGCAAATGGTAGTGGGCTTGCAAAGCGAGCGGAGGCTACTTGGCGAAGCAGAAGATGGTGTACGGCTTTTCTCTGGTGGGAACTTATTAAAAGGAGGTAACGAGAGAGAGGAAGATGCAGGGAGGACAGAGAGGCGGAAAGCAAGGGTGGTTGAGAGAGAAGAGGGCGACGATATCATACCAGTCGAGGAAGAGGAAGATGAGGGATTTGCAAGTGGTGACGATGAGGATGACAGTGGCGCTTTGGAAGATGACATCCCAGATGAGAAGCTCGGCCATATGTTCAAATCTACCAAAGAAACTCTAGATGGGGCGGATACCATCAAAGAGGTGGATTTTGCTGATAGTGACTCGGATGTTGGTTCTATATCAAGCGTCGAAGACCAAGAGCTTGAAAGTGCGCCAGATGACTCGGAATTGGAAGATGATTCGGACGAGGAAGCCGCAGCTCTGCGATGGAAGTCGAATCTGCGGGAAAAGGCTAGAAATCTGCATGGTGCTTCCAACAAATACCGAGCATCGGACTTTGCAAGGCTATTGTATGACGAGACACTGTCGCCAGCTGAGGTTGTCCGCAAATGGCGTGGTGAAAGTGATGAGACCACAGCAGGCAAGGATCCATCGGCAGATGACGAGGAAGACGAGGATGAAACATTCTTCCAAAAGGCTAAACAGGAAGACGAAGAGGACCTTGAAGATCGATCTATACCAAGGTACGATTACGCTGCATTGGCACAGAAGTGGAGCAATCCAGACAATCTTGCAGAGCTCCGCCGCCGCTTTGCCTCAGCAAGTCTCTCCAAGGAAGGAAGGGCTGATGGCGAGAACTCGGACAATGTCGAAGATGGCGATGAAGACGATCAAGGAGACGGTGAATTCGAAGACCTTGAGACTACTACTCCGGCTACAGAACCCCAAGAAGACCCACAACTTTCACTTGAAGCCGAGCGGGAGAAGAACGCAAAGAAAAAAGAAGAGCTCAAGCTACGTTTTGAAGAAGAAGATCGAGAAGGGTTTGCCAACGACAAACGCGGCGAGAGAGGAGCAGGTACCAAAGACGCAGAAGAGCAATTTGGTGAGGACGACTGGTATGACGCTCAAAAGGCACAGATACAGAAACAACTCAGCATCAATCGTGCTGAGTTTGACTCGTTGGACAAGCAGTTTAGAGTAAGAGTAGAAGGCTACAAAGCAGGCACATATGCTCGTATTGTACTGGAGAACGTACCTTGTGAATTCGCCGCAACCTTCAATCCGCGCTTCCCTGTTATCGTTGGTGGGTTAACACCTACGGAAGACCGATTCGGCTTTGTTCAAGTTCGTATCAAAAGGCATCGATGGCACAAGAAGATTCTCAAAACGAATGATCCGCTCATCTTCTCGTTAGGCTGGCGACGGTTTCAGGCTTTACCAATCTACAGCATCTCAGACTCGCGGACGCGAAACCGCATGCTAAAGTACACGCCAGAACATATGCATTGCTTTGGTACGTTCTATGGGCCTTTGATAGCGCCTAGCACTGGCTTCTGCTGTGTTCAGTCATTTTCAAATAAGAACCCAGGCTTCCGAGTTGCAGCTACAGGGGTCGTACTGAATGTGGATGAGAGTACTGAGATTGTCAAGAAACTAAAGCTTACCGGCCATCCATACAAAATATTCAGAAACACTGCATTTATTCGAGACATGTTCAGTACATCTCTGGAGATTGCCAAATTCGAAGGTGCAAGCATCCGCACTGTTTCTGGCATTCGAGGGCAAATCAAGAAAGCACTTAGCAAGCCAGAAGGTCACTACAGAGCCACCTTTGAAGACAAGGTTTTGATGAGCGACATTGTCTTTCTACGAGCTTGGTACCCTGTAAAACCTCACAAGTTCTACAATCCGGTTACAAATCTGTTGGAGGCGGATGCGGGAAACCAAGACGAAGGCTGGAAGGGCATGCGGCTGACTGGTGAAGTTCGACGAGATGTAGGCGTACCGACTCCTCAGCAGAAGAATTCCGCCTATCGACCGATTGATCGACCCACAAGACACTTCAACCCTTTGCGTGTCCCGCGCCAACTGGCTGCAGAACTTCCATTCAAGTCCCAAATTGCCCAGATGAGGCCACAGAGGAAGGAGACATATCTGCAGAAGCGTGCTGTAGTGTTGGGAGGCGAAGAGAAAAGAGCCAGGGACCTGATGCAGAAGATTATGACGGTAAGGAATGAGAAGGTGGCCAAGAGGGCGGTAGCGCAAGAGCAGAGAAGACAGGGGTATCGGAAGAAGGTAGCGGACAATGAAGATAAGAAGGCTTCAAGAGAGAAGCGGGAACGAGATGAATATTGGAAGAAAGAGGGAAAGAAACGAAAGACAGATGGTGGAGGTGGAGGTGGTGGTGGGAAGAGGGCGCGAAGATGAAGTATCTACTTGCATGATTATTGTTTAGTGCATAGCAAAGGAGTTGTTGGTAGATTAAGATACGCATGGAAGGTGAACAGGAAGCGATTTCCTAAATATAACCAAATTGCTTGCATAGCAAAGGAGCTTCTGTTCCATTTAGAATATCCCAAGCGGTAAACGTCAAAGGGAAAGAAAATCTTGTTTAGAGTTCTTCCAGGGCGCTTGAAAGGTCGATCATAGCTAACCTGATGTCAAACTTGCATGAGCTGAGAATAACTGCATGACATGTTATCTAGTGCTTAGGGCTCGGTTAAGTTGGCCGGAGCTGGCCCGATGATATTCCGTCCCTCGACCAAGCTTCGCTCTGCGTTGTTTCATTCTGCACAGTACAGTATGATGAACGATCCTGCTATCACGACGGCGATGGAGTCGTTGGTTAGGAGAATTTAGCTCAAGCTTTCCGAAGGCTGCATGATCTAAAAGTCTGCAAGCCTGCATTGACATCTTACTGGTCGGCCCCTTTGGTACCAACCATCAATAAGCGCTCGGAGTCTCAAGCGAAGTGACGGTGAGACGAATCATGCGTTCGAGCCTCATCAGCTGCCAGGATGATACTAACAAGCCTTCACATTGTTCTTTGGTAATGCTCATGAATGGCCAAAGCGGCCACGAACTATCTTGACCCAACGAGTTCGTCGCAATTACATTGTTCTAATCCCTGGCGAGCCAACACCATCTAACTCGTTGGCGCCCATGTTTCGTCCGGCGTGACACCTCATCTTCATAGCTTGTCATTGCATTGGCTATGAAGTCTATTCTCTTTATCATTCACGGGTCCGCATCGGCAATGGTGTGCTGTTTCAAATTTCCTTTTGTCTTATATGACAGCTTGTACCCCCTCTTCTGACGTGTGTAGTTTACGGTGTATGGTGGAGACGATGAGAGTTTTTTAATGGATTGGCTGAGCAACAGCGTGGAGGGGATGCATTCCAGATGGCTGGCTACATCAATGTCTTGCTGTTTTCCTAGGCTGCCGGAACAGCCCGAGCAGGAACTTCCAGGTACGTACCTTCTCTCAGTGGCTTATGGCTTTACTGATAGACGAAGCTCTTGACAAGTATAGAGAGATATGTTACGAGCAACCTCGATCAGCTCCACCTGCATTCGACTTTGAAAATATACGTCCCGCCTCCCGAAGTTCACATCGTACACCACAGTGGATTGTAGAGAGCCGACAAATTGCTTCCAGGGCGTCAAGCAGAGCAAGCTTTACAACAAGACGAAGCGTGAGTCGTCGGCCGACAATTGGTACACCGTATGATTTTAAGAAAGTCGAGCTTCCGGGTGGACGCAATGGAGGCTTCCGACCACTACAGCTAAGCATATACTTACCTGGTAACGGATTAGAGCCTCTGCCAGTCTTTGAGGAGCTAGAAGAGTCAGGTCTAGCGCACCCTCCAAAGGCATTGGTCAAGTCGAGGTCCGAGTCTATACTATCACGGCCGTCGACTTTCTCGATTCCCAGAAAGCCGGTAGCATCGAGGAGTGTCTCTATGGATTGGTCTCGTTTCAGCGTTGATAGTCGCCACACCTCCGATGAAACCCACGGTACAAGACCTCGCGGGCCAAGCATTGCCACAACCCAAAGCACGCAAGTGTTTCTCGATGCTCTTGACGCTCGACTCCCACAGTCGCCACCACTGTTACGATCCAAGTCTGGTCCAGAGCCTGTCTACACACTTTACCGAAGAGCTAGTGAGCAGAGTCTGCGGCTGCGCACGCATCTAGAGGAGAGACAGCAAATCGAGAGGCGCTTACCGGAGTGTGATACTATCATGGAGGAAAAGCAATTATCACCGATATCGAGTCACGGTAGTCCCGTCGATGCCAGTGGTGTGAACCATGACAAGGTTTTTATCCAATATAGTCTATCTCATCCTACCACACCGTCGCCTCCCCCCGCGGTACCCCTTCCACCTCTACCGACTGCCGGAAGCTCTCCATCCTTGACATTACCGATCCAAGCGCCTAGTCCTCTGCCTTTGCATTCGCAAGCTTCAACTACCGATTTGTCTCTCTACACCCCTGTTGAACCGCCATCCGTCCGCGCTCGCATCTCGCAATGGCTCATGCGTGCTGCCTCACCGTCTTCGCCCAACCTTGTTGAGTCCAAGGCCTCTAACAACGATACCTTTGACTTACGGCCGTCTACCGACCGAGCTTCTACTTCTTCAAGTGTCTATACGAGCTCTAACGGTGCAGAGCTGGCGAGTCCGTGGACAACACCACGTTCCTCGCCGCATAGGAAGAAGAGCTCGTTGTCTTCTTGTCACTTCAGCGTACCCGTGAGAGGAGTAAGTTTAGATATGGAGAAGCATCCAGCGGTGGTGGAGGTGGGGTGTGCTTTCTGATCCAATCATTCTTCCAATTCGTTCTTTGTTGGTTACCTTCAATATTATCCGTTTGATCACAGGCGCTGGACTTAGATACCCCTTTGAGACCTCATGTCTCTTGCATTAATAATATTCGATTCTTCCAATTGGAGTTTCTGGCTCCATTGTGTTTCCGTACCTTTGTTGTTGTCGCGGGTACTGCTTCGACGTTTCCTCGAATCGCATCGACGTCCACACTTGCTGCCCAGTATGTAATATGCACTTGACGACCAGCCCACATAGACAGAATTGTGTTCAGGATTCCGTTTCGCCCCGGCAAGTTGGCAGTATTCCGCCGGTGGCCATCACTCTTGCGGCATCATTTTCTCTACAGGAACAAGAGATCTATCGCCCTCTCCATGATTCTTAAATTCGCAAACTGGCTCGAAAGCTCAGCTCAAGGAGATTCGTGTGGGATGTGGGATTGTTCCACCGTACCGTTCTGCAGGCAGCTTGGCTCGGCTTTCAACCTTGCTCAAGGGTTATGGACTTGGACAGGATTGCAATTTTGCTAGAATATCCGCATACGACAGGGGGTTTGGTGAATGCACGTAAAGCCGGTGTGACACTATTCATTGTCGAAGAAGAGAAGCTTTCAAGATAAGGATTGTATCAGGGCAACTTGTGTCTCTGAAGATATTAAGACAAGGTAGGTGACTGCTGGAAATAATATGACGAAGCTGACATAGCTAGACAGTCTGCAGCCACGCTCCTAAGAGACTGGTTTTTATATTCTCTTTCGACTCATGCATTGTGGAGATATTCCTTTTCTGAGTGCCTTGATCCGAGCTCTGTAAATCTTCCAAGACCACACCTCGCCAACAGTGTAGGGCATCTCTTGCTTAAACGTACTGTACACGCTGTCTCCTATCCCTTCCTGAGTGGAATCGCCTTTAATATTCCGGCTTTTCCCCTTTCAACTCAACCGTGTGAAGGTCCACTAGCGCGTTTCCTTAGCGGCGCCCACATATCCAAACATCAACGGCTGCTTCTTTCTTTCTTCCTCAACCTACTTACATATCTGCACCCATCATACCACGTCAACATATCTCCCTGGCACTGGCCTAAATCAGTGTCAGCAGTTTGTACTATCCTCTTCAAGAGGACGTACGGGACGCAAGTCCACCTGACCTTCGGGTCAAACGCTCAGTGCCGTTGGTTCCGACCAGGGTATTTACTTCAAAACATGTCTCACGGCATATCCTCTCCCTCACAGGAGAACCGGTCTCCGGACCACCCACTGCCGTTGGTTTCGACCAACGCAGTCAATGAACATGAAATGGCATTCACATTAGATACTGCACTGAAAGCTTTGGAAGCTTCGCGGAATGAGGTTGAGTTTCTCAATGAACATAGTCACGCTGCGGAAGTTGATGACCCGTTAGCAGGAAGGGAAGTGGATTCCCAGGACGAAGCCGGGATAGACGACTATCCTTTTCCCAGCCAAGAAGCCTATGGACAAGTCCACGATGATGATCCCCAACTGGATTGGCACACACAAGGCGGAGCTCTATCGGAAGACGACGACGAAAATTCTAGTGGCGATGACGAGACGGCTCCAACACATGGAGAGCCTACCTACACGCTTCCGCAATCGCTACGCGATGCAGAGAGGCATTCTACCCACTGGGTATCAATTCCCTCCAATGACCGTCAGGTACATCATAGATACACTGATTTTTTGATGATTCTCTGCGAGGAGACAGCGACCCAGGATGCAGCATCTTATGCAGTGGCTGGATTACCTCACGTTATCTCCACAGCGAAAAGCCTTGCAATGGACAAATCTTACGATACGGATCAAGAGCTCGATTCGTATGCACATGCACTCATGGTTTATGTCTGGCTACTGGTATGTCACCGAATTCAGCATGCTGTGTACCCAGACGAGGATGAATCCCTATTCGATCAGTGGACCTCTTACTCCATTTCAGCTCATACACTCGTCCAATCTAACTGTAGTGTGTCTCGGGAAGAGCTCAGTCATGCTACCCGATATTGGGAGCAACGACTCTCGACCATGGGTGGAGGCACGTCATGGTTGGAAGTCGACTGGTTTAGGAATATACCTGAGATCGATGCTGGCCTTCCGTGTCCTCGAAATTCGGCTGCCGACGAATACCTAAAGGCCTTGGAAGAGAGGGGAATACCAGGCTTAGCTTATTTCGTCCTCGACAAGGAAAGCAAAGATCCCAAGTCTTCGCTTAGACATGTACTCAAGATGGACGATAAGAGGAAGTTGATGTTCTGCGAGGTAATCGCAATAATCAGTTACATGGGTATAGAGCTGGTCGAAGCTCTTATTGAAGGACAAATTTTCCGAAAAGGGATGGTTCCTTTTGGAGAGGTGGATCGAGCCCTTCAACGGTTCAATCCGCCCAAGACGGTACAACCTTCCATCTACATTAATTGTATATGCGACGCAATGGGTATTTCCCCAACTCCAGCGCAGTGGCGGTTTGTCTGCGACAAAATGTTGGAATATATCATGGTCGGGAAAGCAAGTGATGACCTGGCTATGGTGGTCGATCAGTTGATTCATCCGCCTACGAAGTGGCCTGCACGGTTGGCCAGTAGGGGATTGCGGAGGTATACAGAATGGAAGTCCTATCTCATAGATGAAGACCTGTATCCATGCGACGGGCGTCGAGAGATGGTACGCTACTTTGTCGACCAGATGCGGAAGCGAATCGAGGTGGAGGATGATCACGTACCATTGGGTGCTCCTGTCATAGAGATAGGCTTCAGTATCACCCCGGACAGCAGACTTCGGGAGCATCGTCGCCACAGAAATTCCAACTATCTCATGAATTTGGCTCAGGCGATATTCGAACATGTCTTCCCAGGGATATTTTGTCTTCAGCAGAAGATCATCTTCACTTGCTATCGATCATCGCACCCGTGGTTAGGCGAGGTTGTTCTTACGCAGCTAGGGCAAGGGTACACCGAGGGCGCTGGCGGTTTCAGCCATTATCCAGCAGGTTATTTTAATGGAAGTGCCTACCGCAAGACACCAGAGAGGTTATGGACGAGATTTGAAGCTACGGCGCTGTCAGGGGATACTCTTGAAAAACTCATGGATATTGAGGCTGCTACCGCGGCAAGAGTCGTCGCAGCTAAAGCGGCAAGGTCGGAGAAGGAACGTGAGAACGAGGATATTATGGCTTTGAAGATCAGAAGACAGGAGTGCATCTTAAGAGCGGTCAAGGCCGTGAGGATGTGGACAGAAGCAGAAAATGCCATGTTACAAGGGCAGTTAGAGTAGCTTTAGCGTGACTTGTGGAACATTCGAAGTCCTGGTGATAAACAATAATTCACTTAATTGCAGTGGTCTTTTCTAAGCACTTGTATGATGATCTTTGGGTTTTTTGGGTTATAACGCCAATCTGTGCACGACCGCCATAGAATGCGCTTTTGGATTGTGACTATTCATATTTGGCCGGACCCTTTCGTAGGAACTTCGACCACCTCCGTTATGGTGTCTGCCATAGTGTTCGACATTGAAAGGCTTAGGGAAGACTGTAAGGTTGAAAGGTGTTAGCAAGCACTTAAACAAGGTTGACTGAGTGTGGAGTCACCTGCAAATACCAGACCCCACGCGGCTCATCTACAGTTCATCGTACACGATCGAGTGCGCGACTTATCGCAGAAGCAATTGCAACTGGCAACTTGAGTATATCTGAAGCAATAAGGTAGGATGTGCTGGGGGCGGCAGCGTAAACATCTGATCAATGCGCGTTTACTTCGCTACTTACTAGAACTAGATAGTTAGGCGAGTAAGCGCTTCGCTAAGGATGCGGATAAAGTTCTTAAGCCCCGCCCAGGAGGCATCATGGAACCCCCTTCGCCTCTTGGACGGAATAGACCATACACTTCTCTTTGAGGAAAATGATGGTAGGCTTGAACATCTAATGGGGTATTCCATGTTTTTATACAAGCTCTCTCTCTGTAGGTCACAATCTCAGTTTTTATGCACTTTACCACCAAGTCTTTATTCTGATTATGCGCTACTTACAAACGAATCGTGGGATTGGTAGACTTCATAGGCTCTTTGCAGGCACATATTGTTTTTGGCTAGCATAAAGAGTTCTACCTAGAAAACGAACACTACATTCCGGTACTACGCTGATCAAGCTCGATCCGGTCTGATACTTCATCAATACTCTATGGACGATGGACTGGTATAGGTACAGATTCGCGAGTGCAGGCAGTGCTACGATAGAGACTTTCAGAATCGACACATACTATTGAAGAGAATGGGAGAGCTTTGCTATATTCAGACTCATGACTTGCCGCCTCTTGACATCTAGGAGTGTCGAATTGTTCGAGTTCCAAGACACACATCGTAACGTTTATCAATCTACTGGACTCGTGTCCCGCCCAGATTAATCATTAAGCAGCTGTCTTCCGTCCTGGAGCGCCCTGTCTCTAACTTGCTTCTACTATGTTCAGTTTGTAAGTGCACTATGACTTGTCCAGACTGCGTGTAATGTCCAGTACAATGATACAGAGGCAACAGAGGCATAATACGCGTAATAGAAATCGAAAAACTATTGGACATGCTCTGTTTACCTTATCTAAGTGTTGTTTTTGTAGCAATCCCATAATAGGGTAGACTCAACACTAGCGCGTCGCACATTTGATATAAGAATTTCCTCCTTGCGTTCCATCAACTCGACACACCCATTTTATCACATATGCCTAGCACGACTTTGTGATATCTGAACTCCTCCATCTTGTCTCTCTCCTATCTTCTCTCCTGTGTGGGAGAAGCTGAGTCTGTTTGACTCTCGGATCCTCGGATCCAAACCCTCACTGCCGTTGGTTTCGACCAGGGTAGTTACTTAAAAAAAATGGCATCTCCACGAGATACCAGCCAACTGGCTTCACAGCCTCAACGGGACACATATTCCCAGGGCATTCGGACTCTAGGCCATTCTGTCGTCGCAGCATCCGAGGCGGATTCTTCAGAGATGGGATCTACACGAGATGCCACTCCCCAGGCTTTCGAAGCTTTACAGAGAAAAATCGAACGCCTAGAAAAGAAAATAAAGACCACGGACGAGCGGTGCTCTTATGCGGAAGCGGAGCTATTCAAGTGCCAAGGTGAAAAATTTAGCCTCCACAAACAACTACGGGAAGCAGAATCTGAGGCTGAGCAGGAGAGAGAATCTCTCGAGCAGGAGAATATACCGCTCAAGACCCGGCAGCCTACAGAAGACTCCAGCTATACCGCCCAGCTTATTGCGGAAAATACTTCTCTTCGAGAGCTCACATGGGAGCTAAAGGAAAAGTACGAGCATGCCCTGGTATATCGACGCGGTCGGGATACTGGAGACGACAATTCTACCGAGCGGTTTTTTGAAGCACTTAGGCAAAACAACGATGCCATAGCGACTTTCCAGGAGACTAACAGCCAACTCGTGCATAGTTTCCGGCATAGTCGGGAGGAGAAGAGGGATGAAGATAAGTCTGCTGACGGAGATCTTGAAGAAGAAGTTCGTCAGGCCTTCGGCGACCACTTTCGTGAGGGCCACCCAGAATCCGAGTCTTCAATATTAGCAGAAACGCCATTCCAGTCAAGGTGGGACCAGAAGAATCCAAATTTCCAGGGTACGCTCGAAGAATCCAGAGAGCCTCCTCTGGGATTCGGAAGCTTTTCACTGAATCGTCCTGCTCGAGCCAAGGTCACGCCAAAGCCTCAGGGATCTAAAATGACTCTACAAGCAGGCCCTCGACCTGCACCTGTATCAGTGGATAAAACCATGACTCAAGAAGCGAAAGAAGCCGAGGAACCGATCTACCTGTGGGTTGCACAAAAGAGGGCGGAAGCACGAGAGCAAGAATCACAAAACCTTTCGTCAACGGAGAAACCCCGAGCAGCATACTCCGAGGTTGCAAAGACAGAAACTCCACCAGTGAAGCCTACCACAGGCATCGCTTCTTCCTCCAAGACAGTCCTTAAGCCCGGGACGAATCCTAAGGCGAAGCTATCACCAAGGACTCCAGACCTCCCAGAAGCTACAACCACGCAGCCTAGTCCGTCCGTAACTGGCGGCAAGACAGATATGCCTCTTAGGGAAAAAGAGCCGCAGAAAGGAGACTCGAAACCTTCCAATTCGACTCCCGTATCCCAGGCTATTTCTGAGCCTCCCCAGTACGCTTCCTTACCAGAGCAGAGTACAGGGTTTTGGAGACGTGGTCCTCGTTTGGCCGAAGCTACGCAAGCAATTCCGGAAGATTCCAGAGATGAGGGACAGGCCGAAGGAGCAAAGGGACACGTCGAGGATTCGACTAAAGCACCCAAAGCACCTATCGGAACAGGTGGATCCACTGCTGGGATTCCTGCCACTTCAGAAGCTGATAGGGGGAAAAGCCAAAAACGAGCAAGGGACTGGCTCGCAGAACCAATGGCCCAGGGGCAGCAAAAAAAACAAAGGGCAGAACCCTAGAGGGGCACACAGGTCTTGACAAACAAGCTTGGAAGAGAGGAGGAGGATATTGGCTGTGCTTTCTTTTAGAGATGCCATGAGCGGGGAGAAGCGAACCTGAATGATAGGTGCTAGATTCTTGATTGGCATAGGGAAGTTAAGTTCTGTTGACTGCTTGGCATTGTGCACTTACATGTACTCGTAACCCATGACCACTGTTTTTACTTTTATCGTAGCCCAATCATGTTGTGATCTGGGGAGAGTCCCCTGCCTACGCAAATAGAGTTCCCTTCCTATGCAAATATCTAGGTGGTTTCAATTCCTCATGTTGAGTTTCTTATGTCAGAATGAATATAATAGCATCTATTCCTTTTTACCTATCATATTAACCCTACATTGAAGATCATTGTACTGCATACGGCTCATGACTGTCGAATAAAGACAGCCTGAAAGGGTGAATTAAGCGAGATTTCTCACGTCATAAATTCGACGCACATCTTTGAAATCTTCTTCCCTAATTCATCCTCTCCACTGTCGACAAATCGTACATATCAAATAATCTCTGGCACATCCAGATCTGGGCACTTGAGTTTTGAACCTCGTGTCCCTTGAGATATTTCTCTCGCTCTACGGAGCAGAACAGATACGTCTGTGGCTTTTCAGCCAAACCGCTGCCGTTGGTTCCGACCAGGGTAGTTACTTCAAAACATGTCCCCACCAGACAATCCCCGTATCCTCCAGGATACAGACTGGCAAACACCAGCAGGAGAGATAGTCCAAATACTAAAGGACCGGCTGGATGACATCTTGAAGCTTTGCAGGGTAGGTTCCGAAGATTCCGTCAAAGGAATCATCCAGGATACTGCGACTACTTACACGTCCTTGAAAGAGCTCGAGGTACAGCGGTCTCAAATTCTAGAGCAAATAAGGCAACACAAAGAGACTTGGGCCGAGGCCATCTCCAGCCGCCAAGGGGAGAGAGCCGAAGCCGAAAACGAAGACGACTCCCGCAGGTTATCAGCTGCAATTTCGGCATTACAACAAATCTTCTTCGACACGGATTTCGCCGTCAATCCGACTGCATCCGCCCCGGAGTCTCTGGCTGCCATAGAACCACTAGAAAAGGCCATCAGGCAGCAATACCAACGCTTGCTCGATACCAAGGTACGAGCAACCGATGCCCTCACAGCGCTGAACGCAAAGTTCGAAAAACAGAGAGATGAGTTGAACAGCACGAGGAGGGAGCTAGGTGCCGCAACATCGGAGAATAAGAGACTTACCGACGAACTTATTCGCCAAGACCATAACGTGTGGGACCTGGAAGCCTTCAAGGAAATGGCACAACCAATAATTGCCGGCGAGGCTAGACTCAAGGAAGACGAGCGACGATGGAGGGAGGAAGCTAATCGGCTATCTGGTAAGGTTGAAAATCTCAACAAGGAGCTGACGATTGCACAAAGAGATAGAGCGGCTTTCAAAGCTCGTAGCGAGCGGCTTCAGACGAGCCACGACACGCTACAAAATGAAGCCGAGGACCAAGCCCAACTACAGCAAGAGTTGGCAAATACCCAAGCCCAACTGGCTTTCAAGAACAAAGAGTCCGATGCCGAGATCAGAGCTCTCAATGGCAAGTTCAAGTCGTTGCAGTCCATAGCTTCGGAACGGCTAGCTCGGTTAAGCACATTTACCGGTGTCTACGAGGAGAACAACCAACTCAAAGAGAGTGAAGTTTCACTACAGAGCAGTCTGGAAGCCAAGTCTTCCGAATTGCTTGCCAAGTCGTCTCAGTTGATTGCGGTTCAACAAAGCCTAACCTCGTCACGCCGTTCGATACACGGCCTCAGGGAATCTATTAGGTCGTTCGAGGGTACGCTCAAGACGTTAGAGGAAGACAACAGTAGCCTGCATAAGGAATCCAGAGAACTGAAGCTGCAGGTATCTGACCTTCACAGACAAATAGCAGAGAAGCTGTCTGCCACACAGGCGCTTGCGAATCAGCTCAGAGACAGGGAAGTTAGCCTTGTAACAGCTGAAAGAGCTCAAATCCATCTGCAATCAGAATTGGACAAGCTCAAATATGAGCAGAACGACTTGGAGGAGGAACAAAAGGATTACTACCGGGCCAATTCCCGACTAGGGACCGAAAGAGATGAGCAGATTGCCGCCAATAAAGACTTGCAAGACGAAATATACGATCTGCGCAGACAGATTAGAAATATCAATAACAGGCCATCAACCGTGGCGGGCCAGTTTCGACGGATAACCAACAAGTCATCGGTAACCTGTCCCGAACTTCTGAGCCTCTCAGCAATACACTCGTGCATGGAAGTGAGGCCGGTGGACCGTCAAACATTGCAGCTTGGCAGCCTACGCCGAACCCTGCAGCAGTCATACCGGGTAAGCGTGGCTTCGACCAGGTGGCTGTACCAGATACGCTCGCACAAACGGTATCCACGGGCCGCTCGTATATGGAGACCAGTCGAGCATCGACAGTGCTGTCCAGTGTAGAGATTGGGGGTCATACAGCGGGGCTTGCAATAAACGTTGCAGCTAGAAGGCTTAGGACCTCGAGGACACCAGGGCTTGCAGTTGGGCCTGTGTTAGCCATTGGCAGCATACGGGACCCAATGTTTACCACGTCTTTGGTTCCTGTGCCTGTATTAGCCAGATTAAGAACCCAGATACAGGACTGGGACGCTGCGGATTCGAATTGGGAGTCGAGGAACTCCAGAGGCCGCAAATGCACCGATGCTAGGATAACCCACCGCGGGTCGGCTTGGTATGATGGGGATGACAAGCATGCATGTAAAACATGCACAGAAGCTGGTCATGTATGCGGGGTTGCGAGGGGAGGTAGAATCGAAATTCTACCTCTACGGGGTGAAGCGGCGCAGGCTTTGGGATCTCTCGAGGTCGGGTATTGGATGCTGGGTACTTTGGCTTAGATAGCACGATTGAACATAATCTACTGTTATCTTTCTGGCATCTGGACTTGTCGTGACTGGCCTCTATCACTCTTCATGCCGTAGCTTGTCAATGCCTCCACCAACAGTGCAGGTAGCTCAAGAAGGGCGATTCTCGATACTGGTCGTGAAAGCATCGCCAGAGTCTCCATCTCCTCTGAGGTATTTGGGGTCTCACCAGCTGAAGCAACGAAACAGACAAAGCTTACAAATACAGATTGACTAACATGATAGATATGTACGGATGATGATCACTGATGGCTTGTAGAAGACTTGGACCAGCACATATTTGATGCCTTTGGGATCATCGCTGGCCCAGGACAAATATCAGACTCGCCATCGCCGTGCTTGACCAAGTGGTAACCTCACTCGCTACGTTTCTGCAGCTACAAGGTCTCGTCAGCTAGACAACCTTGGCTTTCGTCCTTCTTGCTCTCTTACATGGCATATACCTTGGCCGGATTCTGCTAAGCACGTTGCCTTCCACCTCGTTCGGCCTTGTACAGCCTAGGGTGACCAGCTTTCCTCTGAATCTTGCGCCACTCACACCTAGAGCTGTGAGACATCACACCTAGTCTCAAGCAGAATTTCCTATCCTAAGGTGATGCTTCTTGTCACTTGAACACGCGATATTTGACAAAGAGTCGTTCCTAAGAACATTACAAAGGTTCTGCCCTACAGCGCTGAGTACGCGCTGAGTACGCGAGTACACGCTAAATACACGCTGATTACGCGAATACACGCTGATTACGCGAGTACTCGCGACTTCGCAAAGGCAAGATAGTAAAGAAAACACCACAAGGGTCATAGTGAGCGATGTAGCTGACTCTACGCTCCCTGAATAGGATATCATCAGCGGCCCTGCAACAAGCAGCTTGTTGTCCAACGGAATTAGGATGAAGCACTTGACATTGTGCAAGGCTACGCGCAGTACAGCGCTACAACGTGTGCTTCACATCAATTGGATTACAACTATACACTCCGTTCTGCCTGTATTACGGTATCTTCGTTTGCTGAAGCCTTGGGTGGGCAATAAAAGCCACTGCGCCGAACCTCTCTGCACCAAGAGATCTGATTGACCTCTCAATCCTGCAGCGCAATCTCTGTTGCTGTACCTACCCTTGAGTTGGTTGAGAGCACATCGGGATGGATGACTTCAAGGGCTACAAGCTACCCACCCTCAGCGAGACGGCGGAAGCACCACGGCGAATACTGCTGTCGCATGACGCTGTCTCTATCTCCATACCTGCTTGTATGATAGCCCTGGCAACCATCTGGGCTGTTTCACCAGCTAACCAACCACGGGTTTCCGTTTCTGCCGTCTCTTCTTCCCAGTCGACCGCTGTAGGCGCGCTGGCTTGTTGAAGGTTCTCTTGGCTCTCTTTGCTTGAATTGACGCCTTTGGAGTTACAACTTAGCCCATAGATGCTGTGTTCTAGAAATAAGGAAGGGGAGGGATGGATAGATATTTCGTACATCTCAAGCCCGTCGTACAATACCCCGACAGTTCTAATAAGAGATTGAAACGTAGTTACGACGGAAGAAACTCTCATTCTCGTAGATTTCACAGTCACGTCTCACTCAAATATCAATTAATTAATTTTTTCCCTTTCTTCATTTTAACGTGCTTATGCAGCCAAAGGCTATGAAGCACAGCATACTATCTACGTATATAGATACACATAGAGTCGTACTGACGATGTAAGTAGTATGGAAAAGCTCTCTGCGTGAAACAGGCTCTTAGAGCTAAGAAACCACACTGTTGTTTATTCTAGTAGTCGCTGTAACCTGAATTCACTTTTCATACTCAGTCAGATGAGCTCAAGGAAATTCTACTACAAGCAGCCGACTCAAAATTCTAGACAGTATATCCCATAGATCAGTTGTACATTGTGCAATCACATCGATAAAATGGGCGACGAAGAGCGAGGCCCGAGGTAGCGAGCTGGCCGTGCGAGTAACAGATTATGGGTTCCGCGTTATCGTGAACTGTCTATATGACCAAGTGGTCACATAGACAACTCGAAATTTTTAAAGCTGGCCACTTCGACGTGGGCTTTCGAATTGACTGTATGGCCACCAAGCTGAGTGGGCCAGGTGGGCTTTGGTCTATGTATGTGGAAGCTGGCCACTTCGACGTGAGCTTCCGTTCGCTGTTTGGCCACATGGTCATCTAGCCACGTGGACTTTTCGACTGGGTATGAGCTCAACGCGTGGGTAAAGCGCTGTTACTGCTCTGTCGATGAGATTGTTCAGCTCTTCTGACAAGTATAGCTTGCAGAAGGTTCGTAGCCAGCACCTCGTACAGGTAAATCTCGTTGCCAGCCACTCAAATACCATGGTTGGTTGGGAGAAGCAATGGATTTCTTCTCAAACCACTAAACTACCCCAGCATTCTATCCTCCCGGCGTCCATGCCTTCACAGAAACAGCACGAACAGCCTATTCCTGGATCTCTCCATCGTCCTCGACCTCCCCATCATCCTTGCCCTCGTCCATCGCGTTGACCACCTGGTCGTCCCAGGATTCGCCTGATGGAGTAGGCTTGAGAAGCGCTTCCTCTTCGGCGGTGAGCGTTGTCATTCCGGTTGTGCCGCCCATGGTTGTGTCGCTGGCAGGCTCGCCCGTCGAGGTAGCCAAAGGCTTTGCCGTAGGCCGCTTACCCTTTGTTGGAATTTCAGGTGTGATTTGGTTGGTAATCTCCGCCCTATAGGGCTAGGGGCCGCTAGTAAAGTTTTCACCTTCCACCTCCTAGATAGACTCCAATTCAGCAACAACCAAAATATCAATATGCCCCCATATGACCTCGTCGTATTCCAACACCCTTGGCCTGTTCCTTAGGTTCCCGGGTGGCCTGTTTGTCCTTCTTGGCATTCTTATTGGCTCGTTGAGTTTCTCCAGCGATTTAAATCTGCGGCACCTCTTGCCTTGGCTCTTCACTTTTGGATTGGTCGTGGGCGTTAGCTTGCTCCATGACATATCCCGGACCGCTAACCCGAGTTGTCAGGCCACTTGGTGTTCGGTAGTAAGTCTGAGGATGAGCATCCCGAGTAAATCGATGCAATGTGTGAGACTCCGCAATCTTCTTACCGATGAAGGCATAGTCTGCTGCCTTGGCCTTCTTCTCTTCGGCTTTGAAGACAGCTTGAGTCCACGCTTTGCGCTCTTCGACCGCTGCAGGGTGGCTATCCAGCGTTGTGAGATCCCGATGGAGGAGCATTCGCTGAGAAGCGTCCGCGACTAGTTTAGAGACAGCAACAGCCTTGCCCGGTGCCCGCATTAAAAGTCTGACCTGACCAAATATGATGAGGCCATACTGGGCTCGAGTGAGTCCAACACAAATCCGATACGGGTCCCTAGCGTGTGCGCTGAGCGTCGTGTAGACGTCGTCGCTGTTTTCCTCTGAGGTCCCTTGACTTGCGGCTGCCACGATGTCTAGCAGAACGATGGGAGCCTGTCTTCCCTGGAAGGAGTCGACAGTAGCAACGTCTCCAAACTCCCACAGTCCACCAGCAACACCAAGGAGCTTGGTTATGACGACCGACTTTTGGCCTTTGTAAAGGCTAAGGATGTTGATCATGGCAGGGTTGATTCTCTCCTTGACCAAGCGATCGACGGCAGTGCAGATGGCATCCGCATTAGCAAAGTTTTGCAACGAGGTACCCTGTGCCTTGAGGCGAGCGGTACCGCGTACGACGTCGACGAACCAGTATTCCGAGCCATCTCCTTGTGCCTCATAGTATTTCGTTGAGACGAGGCGCATTGCTTTCCGGATTGGATTATCCCTCACTGCTTGCGGGGCATTGTGCAGCAGATTGTTGTAGAAATGCTGTGCCGGGAACTGGGAGATTGCCGGACACATACGATACTGTAGATCGAGCATCGTAGATCTGCACTTCTTTCCCGTCAGGAGGCCCAGTGGCGACATCTTGCTGTTCTTCGCAACCTCACTTACCCTTCCTGCAAAGCAGATCGGCTCAAGCTGGTTAGAGTCTCCGTATAGAAATAGAGCTTTCCAGTGTCTGAATGAAACCATTGGAACGCAAAGATTCGGGATTGTCGCATGGCCGGATTCATCGCAATATAGAATAGTCGGGTCAAAGCCCTCTACCAAGAGTTTGCAACCCGAGTTGTTGCAGGAGGCGAGAACGATATCCATACTCCGCACCACACGGAGTTCCATATCCCGACGGAGTACCTTAAAGGCATTACGAGTCATGCTGTCGAGCTGGCCTTGCTGCTGGATGAAGTATTCGACGTGACGATTGTAATCGTCAGACTCGTCGAATTCTGAGACAGTCTTGGCAAAAGTAGCCTGGGCATCGGGACTGAGTGCCGCTTTGGCTTCTGCCCACTTGCGTTGGGCAGCTGCGAAATCCGCTCGTCTGAATTCCCCTATGTGCCAGTTTAACGTGGTAGCAATCGGAACGTCGGAGATTTTGTCGTTCTTTATAGTCTGCATCATCTCCCAAGCTTTCTCGAAGTCCTGAGCTTCGGCCTTGAACTTTTGGAAGGTGTCCAAGTCGAATTGTTCTTCGTCAGTAACGGCGCGATACAAATCTTGATAGACTGGATCTTGCTCGAAGGACTCGTGTTGAATCTTGAATTGATCGGATGCAATTAGATCTGTGTTCTCGATATTGGCGTAAGCATCCGGTTTGACAGTCAAGAGCGCCTTCGTCTCTAGCCTTGAGACCTCCAGACGTAGCACTTTCTTCTTCTTCAGCTTATCCGGTCGCGCACAATTCCAGATATCGGTAGCAGCCTTGTCTACCGCACCGTTGCTAGGCGCAGTCAACAAGATTATATGACCGACCGACGACAGGAGCCAGATTTGCTGGACAAGAGTAAGCGTCTTTCCTGTTCCTGGAGGACCTTCAATAACGTGAAGACCATTGACTGTCTGTGAAGGAGCGTTTAGAACTTTGGCTTGCGTCTGATTTCGCATACCTGGCAGAATTGCTCTGACCAGTGCCTCATAGATAGCGATATTATCCTGTCTCTCGGGATTACCAAGTCTCAGATCGATGTTGCTGAGGATCGCGTTGGACGGGTTGGAGATGATGGCCTGACGAACGTAATCGAGGGCCGGGTGAGCTCCTGCGTGGCTGAGGTTTGCAAAAGTCCGAACGGCCACCATTTCTCGTATCGCATGGTCCACGGGATAGGTGATCTTGAGGTGAGCAAGATGAAGTTCTTGGTTTGGCTTATAAGATAGGTCCTCGTATGCTTTCCTCGGATTCGCGCTGCTAGGCTTGGTGAGCTGGATGCAGAATTCCGTACCGGTACCCTTTAGATTGCGTGCGGCAACATTGATCACACTTCCAAACCATGACTTGCTGTTGTCGCCCGTAGGGGTATGTCCTTTGATACCTGGTACTGAATTATCCCATTCGAGTTCAACCTGAGAATCCTCGGGTGGTACGGCCTCTTGAAGCCCTTGCGGATTCGGCGGCATCCGGACGTAGGCGTGATAGCTGCTCCGGTACAGCTTTTGGTCCTTGCTGAGTGTCTCCCGTGCCGTGTTGATTTTCCCATGAAGCCGAGGAAACGGCAAGTTGTGCAGGTAAACGCGATGCGGCTTGAGCTGCAGGTGAACCATTTTGCCCTTTGTAAACTGTGCCTCGCGGAGGACCGCAAGCTGATAGTAGACTCCAAACTCCGATGGTTCCTCCCACACAGTCTTCGTCTCAAGGGAAGCGAAATCTGGTTCTTTGGAGTAGTCGTCCTCTTGGGTCTTCTTCCCCTTGGAATCTAGCTTCTTGGGGTATGTGCAGTACATCCCGTTACCGATTGCCTTGACTGATGGGCTGTTGTTGATATGGAAGCTGTACTCGCCATCCACCATGTACTGATGGAGCGGGCGTAGCCTCGACTTGAAGGCATTCTCGAAGTGAGAAAGGCAACTCGCTTCGAATTTCTCGTATTTGGTAGGTACTAGGAACCAGATAGCGACTACGTAGTCTTCTCGGCCGTCTAGGAGAATATCTAGACCCTCTCTAATCCTATTGTCGAGACCTTGGTAAAGGTTGGCCGGCTCCTCTGTCGCCACATGCGAGGTGGCTAAGAACCGAATACACGCTAGTTTATTCGTGTCTCTGTCACGACCCGCATCTTGTATGGATTTGTTAGTCCAGATCGCTTGCTCGTCCGGCTTGCTGGCTACACGCACGGACCCGTATTCTTCGAGCATATAACGGCCGTGGATCTTGACGCCCGGGTACCAGGTGACAGTGAAAATGTCTATCTCGTCGTCCTTGTTGAACAGATCCTTTTGCTTGTTATCCCCTTTGTTGAATTTGAAGTCAAGCCGAATGGCAGGTTGGCCATAGCGACCTCCGTCCACAGCAACATGGATCGCATAACCTTTCGTTGCTGCATACGGATTACCTACAACAGCCGAAGTGCCGACCTGGAAAGCGCATCTTATGCGAAGGGGAATGGCTATTGCCCGGAAGTCGAACGGTCTCTTATGGATATCTTTCGACTCGTTTTCTTGTTCGAGACGTATGTGATTCTGGAGACGTTCTTGCTCGTCTCTTCGCTCGAGCTCTGCTTCTCTCGCCTTGAATTTCACCTTGGCTTGCTCGAATAGCTCGGCTCTCGTAAAACCGCGCTGCTTCTTGGTGCGGGGGACTGCGGGAAGTGCTTCTCCAAGACTTGCCATGGAAATGCTAGGCTCGCCAGCATATGGCATATCTGTATCCATGGTATTTTCCATAACCATATTTACATCCTCTGGAGGAGGAGATGAGGTCTGTTGAGACGTGGTTTGAGTAACTACCTTGGTCGGAACCAACGGCAGCGGGTGGTCCGGAGACCGGTTCTCCTGCGAGGGAGAGGAAGATATGCCGTGAGACATGTTTTTTAGACTACCTTGGTCGGAACCAACGCAGTGAGGGTTTGACCCGAAGGTCAGGTGGACTTGCGTCCCGTACGTCCTCTTGAAGAGGATAGTACAAACTGATGACACTGGTTTAGGCCAGTGCCATATATCTATGTTATTGTGGTATGATAGGGGTATTGAGTGATGAGTAGGTTGAAGAAGAAAGGAAGAAAGAAGAGGAACTGAAAGTCTTATATATTTTTAGGCGCCGCTAAAAAGACGCGCTAGTGTTCATTCATCAATATGTGTTCAAAGTATTGAAGTGATAATCACGTCTAGATAGAGATATATCACATCAATTTCGTATGTAAACTCTGATTCCATTCTTCATCTCTTCTGCCATGAGTGGTGAATCCAGTTTCCAGGGCTTGTAATCGTGTAGGGTTATACCTGTCGTGTCTCAAAGGTATTCCATCAGGTATTTCTGAGCATCCAAATACTCGTGGAGATCCGAAAGGGTACTCGCTATAGTGAGTGTATGTTGCAGATCCTGGGTGGGGAGATAAAGAGAGCAAGGTTAGACAAGGGATAACCCCATATATGTATAGAAAGATGTGTTCCATATAAGAGAGTGGGTTACGGATACAGAAGAAAAGATGTTTTTGAAGGGAGGAGTTAGCCCTTATATAATAGAAGATAGACACGTCCGAGGGTGATTCCTTGATTCTACCTCCATTCACGAATAGTGAAAGCAAATGGAAAGGTTTCGATTCCCTATAAATTCACCGGTAGTGAAGCCAAGTGAGGTGAGAGGATGTAAAAGGGTGGATAACGCTCTAGGCGCTGCAAATCCATGGCGTACGTTGAGGGTACTAGGAATCGTGGTGATGGTGTAATATAAAGTGGTCCAGTCTATCCGGGTATTGAGGATGCGCGCAAAAAGGTTGATTTCTTCGTTGGCCATAACAGAGTCATTGTCCGCTCTCATGCTATATGCTGCAGTATCCATGCTGGTAACATACAGACTCGGCTCTGGTATTGCGCTGCGGGCCTTCCAATGGGCGATGCATGGGCGGCAAGTGCAACGCATAGCTGTGCGAAGACACAACCGAGTCGTCCTCGTGTCGATTTCCTGGATTTTTAGCGGCACATTGGTTTTGTATGCGGCGATAAGATCTTTGAATCTCTGCTCCGATTGCGAAGTGAGCGTCTCGGTCATTTGCTCCAGCCTGTCCATGGCTTTTCCATCACTTGTCTTTACCAAACACTCTCCACGATATTCGGGGAAGTCTAGAGGTTCTCTCCAGGAAGCTAATCCGTCACGGCTAAGAATTAGGTGAGTTCTTGATAGGTAGCATGGGACATGTCGTTTTGCTTCCGGTGGTGTCTTAGCCAGTGTCGCGATCGTTTTCGCACAGGCGATTTGAGGCAGCCTTGATAGCTCATTCGTATCAACATGTAGCAATCGTCATCTGGTGGAATGCATGGCTTGATAACGCGTTGTGGGCTTTCCGGTTCAGTGTGCTGTCGCAGGAATAGATATCCCAGCCGCCACATTTGCCTTATTCTTCCTGATCTTGACTTTCACACGTCCGCCAGATATAGACGGACTAGGCTGCGTGGTTGTAGATTCGGGGAGGTCTGGAGTCCTTGGTGATAGCTTCGCCCTAGGATTCGTCCCGGACTTAAGAACTGTCTTGGAGGAAGAATCTTCATTGAAATGACTATTTCAGCCAAGGAGATGGGATCTTCAAAGGCAAAACGAGGGGCAGCCGAGATGAGGATGAGGAATTCGTGATTGGCCTAATCCGAAATAGAGAGCCGACAATGTGGAGGCTGGGTGCTTTAGCTGTAGCAATGGAATGTCTGCCCAATTTCGTACGGCACAGCAGCATCATATGTACTCTCTTAGAGGGCTATATCACCAAAAATGAGTGGTCACGAACTTGATTTGTTGCAGATGACAGCTGCCATATGTACGGATGGACTGGGTGTTTTGATGCGGTATATAGAGCCAGAAACGGAAGTAACTTGGTAAAGGAAGGATAGTATAAGGCAGTCATATATACAAGAGAAGGCATTGCTAGCACAAAGCCATCAAAAGGCTTGACTATCCAGAAAGTATAGAAAGAGGAAGTATTGTGCTTGATGGATGTAGAAGGAAAAGAGAAATACAAGGTGGGAGGTCGCTGTTTATATAGTAGAGGATGAACACATCCAGGGCTGAATCCTTGATTCTATTTCCATTCATGAATAGTGAAGATCAGTGATATCGGGGTTTTGCCAACGCATTCATGGGTAATGAAGCTGGTGGGATAGGAAATGTGGAATGCGGTGTGGAAAGAAAGGTGAATTCAGAAGAGATAAGGAAATATGAAAAGGCAACCTAATGGCAATTGAGACGTTGCACAGGCTAAAGATCGACTGCCATTACTGTTCGTATTTGAGCCTGCACCCTTAATGGGAGGCCTTCTCGACCAGTCCAAGTCCCACACAGGCAGCGTAGCTATATAGGAGCCTCTAGCCCGGACGGAGACGAATTGCCTGACACATGTGAGCTTTCCAGATCTTATATGAAGCGTAAGAGAATGATACCGCCAATTTAGCATGAATGAAAAAGCACAATTGACAGCCCATTAAATCAGCAGTCCCAATGTTGTAGAATGCTCCTGGTATTCATTCGCTGTTCCATGCCAATTGCAGACCTACAACTCGTCATTCGCCTTTCGGTACGTTGATATCACGGAGATGAAAGGGACATATCATTTCCGTCTGTACCCAATCACAAACCACTGGAAAAAGGGGCTCCTGTGCCCAGTCCAAGCTTGATTTTGACGAGCCCTCTGTCTTGGAACCCCAATCGCGTACAAATCACCATTTGGCGCGTTAGGACAACACATCCAACCCATCATTAACGGACGAAGATTCTCGCGTCAACGCTAGTGCGCACAAAACCAACACATATTTCTTTGACGCAACCTTTTCCTCTTTCTTTCTTCATACAACCAATTCCAGGTCTTCGGGCCACTTATTGTATCATCCTCATTTGGAGGTTGTTACAAGTCCAGGTCTTCGGACCACCCCCGCCAGCCATCAGGATCCGTCCTGAGTGTGTTATACTGCTGAGGCTATGGTGAGGTCTGGCTTGAGCTGGATCTTAGCTAAATTGTGGGTTTATCGGTCTTTTGGGCTTGTCCCTAGACGCTGCGCTCGCGTCCCAAGTGATCCTGTCCATACAGGAGATGATCTGGGTCCTGGTATACTTACCTTCACTGCGTCCTTATGGACAAGGTAAAGCTGACACCAGCGTCGTTGGTTCGCCCATGATGGCTTGGTTCAGCTCTTCTCACTCCAACTTTACGATCATTTGCTGACAAGTCAAAAACCGAGGTGAGTGCATCGTTGTCATGTTTGATAGAGAGCATGCAAAAAGCTTACCAATCACCAACTTCTTAGGTATCATTTCCCAAAAAGTCGCGACCAACCAACCCTCAAGCACCAAATGGAAACGGCTGGGGCAAGTGTATCAACTCACTCTCGGAACCTGTACTCGATGACACCGCTCAGCTGTCAATGTCGCTCGGTATATTTTTGTCAACAGTCATTTGTGAAATTGACATTGACTACCGACCTTGCTGCACATGCTACGTCCGATTCGGCTTTTCAGGTTTAAAGCTGTGGTGAGATCTAGTTTGAGCTAGATCTTAGCTTGCTACTGAGTGTGGGTTTATCGGTCTGCCAGACGCTGCGCTCGCGTGCCCAAGTGATCCTGTCCACACAGGAGATGATCTGGGTGCTGGTACACTTCGTATATGTTCTTTCCCACTTGACCTTGCAGTTCCCCAGAGAGGAGTGATGGTGGGAGTTTTGTTTTGGGAGTGGAAGAATCGGGGAAGTACACTCCAACACTTTTTAATAAAGAAAATGCTCACCACTCACCAGGCAAATCCCTTCAGGACACCTCCCCTCCAGGTGATCCTTGCAGCAGACATTTCAAAACCAAACATCAGTAGGTTAGACCCACCCCTTACGCTGACTCTTTCCAGCACATCAGTAAGTCTCACTCAACATCTCACCCCAACTGTCCAAGGCTAATCGCTCTTCACGTTCTCCTCCAGACACATACTCCAGCACACATCTCACCCAATCCACCAACATCAGTAAGTCCCCCCCACCCCATCCCCACCCTAACATTTCCTTCCACTTGCCCACCTCACCCACCTCGAGTGTCTGAGCGTGGGCCCGCCTTCGTCCGGTATCAGAAGCCTAGCGGGCCACCTATACCGAAGGGGTTTACCGGCCTCGGATAGGCGCTGCGCTCCTTGACTCCAGCACCGCTGGAAGTTGACACCCGTTAACACGGAGGCCCCACAAAAGAGCCAGGAGTAATCTGGCGGACCGAGGGCCAGTTTTCGCGTCCTTGGTTCTCACTCGTGCTTTGAATCTGTGGTTCACGGCCGCCTTGCGGTGCAGCACCCCGTACACACTTGAGGGTTCCGACTTCCATGCCTTTTCATCCTCGGTGCTTTGCCTCATGGCTTTGTGCTGATTCGTGGGTGAAGGTGGAGTTGGGACTTTGAACCTGGGAACAAGCGACGTTGTCGACACGCCGCGTGACTAAGCCGAGAGATTGATTTCGGTTGGTCGGATAACAAAAAGTGGGGTGCGCGAGTACCCGGCAAAGAAAGAAAAGCAACTGAGGGATGCTTGCTGCCGTATGGCAGTGCTTGGTGCATCTCCTCATTGCTAGAAACTTCCTACATTTTTAGATAGAAATTGCAAAGTTGTTGCTCTACGCTGTGGCTTCAAGATCCCAAACTATGCTATGAAATGTCTAATATATACTCCAACTCTTGTACCTCGCTCGATATCGTCATCTGCATGTATCGTAGATTCTAGGTGGCCGTCGATGCTATACTTACCTCATACCCCCGCCAGCACCTTCTTCTCCTTCTCGGGCCAGAAAATCCACAAGATACTTATCGCCATCTTGATGCCAAAAGCCACCCACAAAGCAACCTGCACCTGGCCGGACCCCCGGGTGATCCAACCCCCTGCAATCGCGCCAATCAGAATACCGAAAAAGGCACCAGCGCGACGGTTCCGCTTGACGTTGCGGCCGATAGGTGACACAAGCTCCGGATCACTGGCAAAGTCGCAGAGCACAGAAGTGAGAACCACGGTAGGTATCTCGCTAAACGCCAGGGCCCTCGACCCGACCATTTGCCCCGCGGCTTGAAAACTTAGCAATGCAATAGGCGCCTCTGTCCTCCAGTCGATATCCCTGCTTATTTGATTAATCCTCCCATCAACGAGCCCGGACTCAATCACCGCTGCGGAAATCAGAATGAACATTGATTGTAGGGTAAAGGATGAGGCGAGCGTAAGACGTTGGATGGGGCCCATGAGACGGCTGAGACGGGAGAAGAAGAGGGCGCCGAGAGTGAAGCAGATTATTGAGGTGAGGGATTTGGCCCAGCCGTAGGGTTTGGTTTGGGTGTGGGTATTGGAGCCACCGAGACCGACAAAGACGGTGTTGCCTGTGAAACGTTGGGGGGTTATTGCTGTATGGGATCTGGGAAAGGACTAACCAGTTTGCATCGATACAAAGGTTCCGTATGCTGCCATGCAGAGAATTAGCATCTAGCCTGTATAGAATGAACTGCAGAGCATACCATTGTAGATTGTACTGTCGGAAAGTCCTGAGATTACACAGCATGCCAACATCAGCAAGTCGGTATGTTTGTTGCTGACTTCGGCGTGGAGATATCGCTTCCAACTTGCGGGCCTTCTTGGCTCCATACCGTCTTGCTCTTTGCCCATTGACATGTCTCGTGGGTTTTCTCCTTGCGGTACACTCGAGTGCGCCTCGCCCGCCATTTCTATTCAATTGGGACGCGATATGATACAGTGTGTCTCGAGAACTCTCAACGAACGCAGTGTGAATCCTTATCGCCGGACAACCCCAATCACAATGTTTTTGATCCTTGGTCCAGCACGATGCCCGGCGTCACGGACTGATGTAGAAGGAGGCGCGCGCAATCACGGCGTGCTACACGTTTGTCAATGAGAGCTGTTGTATGGAAGCGGAGGTGCAGACCAGCCAAGGTCACACGTCGGGAGGATGAACATGATCCGTAAGGACAGGAGCCTGCGTTTGTGGTTGATTAGGTCTAACCCAAGGTGACTACTGGAAGAATCTTCACCGTTCCTTGACGGGAGCGGCCCACCGGGAGGGGCTTCGAGTTCTGGATAAGGGTTCCAGGGATGGTTTAGGCACGGAAGGGCGGTTTTAGGGGGCATGGGGGTGCGACAGATGGCGCGGGGTGGTTCATGGTTTGATTGCGGGCCCTCGGGATTGGTCCGACCAGACGACATGTCATTGCTTGGCGTGGCACTCTCTTTTTCTCTTTTTCTCTTTTACAGTATGCGATGCACTCCATCATCATCATCCCATTTCGCTTATGAGGATCATCAAAACACCTGCGCTGCACTTCTACTCCTTCGACCAACCATCTCCGGCCAAGCGGTCATTCCAACGGTGCGCTCATTTGCAGATTCCCTTATCAGATGTGGAGTCGACTGCATGAGTGCCAGTTATCAATCACTGCGGAGCACCTAGGATGGTCCTCGCCCAGGCACTTGCTGCTTGGCACGCTGCAGAATATCATGTACAGAGGTCCGAGCATAAGCACCAGTGTCTGCCATTGTCCATGATTACACATCTACTTCCTTGGCTGCTTCGTCCCTGACTTCCAAGGTTGCATCTTGCAAGTAAACCCCGGATGGAGTCAGAAGACGACCAGAACACCCATTTCCTGCATTCGACAATGATTCGTCGCAGTCGAGCGGATTGGAGATGTCAAGCGCTTGGAAAAGTCAGTCGCTCGCCTCTGTGGAAGAGTATCCCCGCCGCATATACACGCTGTTGCTTGTCTGATTCGTATTGGTTCAATCCATGCCTACCGTGCCAATGTTTATACATCGGAATCATACCAACTGAATCTACATTACCATGTCTTATCCTCAGAGGCCCGTCCTTGGATCTGCAGCGCCACCGACCGGGGAATAACCTATGAAGAACTGATTGCAGCGGCAGGGGGTGGCCGACCTTGTGGCGGTTAAAGGGATATACGTTGGGGGCGGCGTTATAATATCGAGTCATGCAAAGCTTCGTTCGCGAACTTACGCCAAGCTTCAAGATGCCCGAACGGCAAGCAGCCAAGAGATTGGCGAACGTCGGTGAACGGCTACCCGAAGGTACTGTAAGCTGATTCCAACGGAAGCGGTCCGCGTTCTAGAAGGGGAGATCATTCACGGTGGTGTACGCCTAGAGTTTTGTATGTTCAGGTACAACTTTTGATTGAAACATGGTCTTGTTTCTTTTTCGTCTCCTTCAAGCGTGCCGGTCTGCGCAACTTTGAGCCGTCTGGTGCACCTTCAGACTGTCTCCGAAAGCCAACAACACTATAGGCATAGTTCTCGGCGGAAGCACAGTAGCTGACCCGGCCCGGTTGATCGCGGACGGGCGGCTTGGCGTGCCAAGAAAGCCGCCAAGTAAGTCGGATCAGCATCAACCAGATGCAGCAACTACAGCCCGTCGGCCTTGAGTTGTTGCCGAGCAAGATAACATTCCGTTGGGATCGGTGCAATCAATATTCTTGCTCGTCAATGCCATTGCACTTTCAACTCTTCTCTTCTCCGTGTCACATTGAGCATGCAAGCTGATGCAACGTGCTGGCTTGGAAGGACACCATCAGTTGTCGACTCGGATATTCCGAACTAGTTCAACATCCCATAACGAAAAAGCAGCTCGATGCAAGACCATCACAGTCTCCAGCAAGCACACGGGATCTCAACCAACTATGAAGAATAGAAACTCGGTATAGGCGATTAACTGCATGAACGATGCAGTTGCTCCCGGGCATGGATGCACGTCCTGTTATCCCCTTCACCGTGATCCCTCTTGGCCAACTATTCAGTCACGCGTGGATGATCCAAGGACAACTATTGTCATCCGGACTGCTCCATTGGTACAGGAGAAAGATTGGACTTGCGGGCCAGGTAGATTAGCAACCATAATGGCATCTGCTTGGCCAACGTCATGGTGAGTTGTTGGTAAGCGGATTTGAAGCGAAGAGGGTTAGAGTGTGGTTGTCCGAATCTGTTTATTGATATCAGCACTAGACACGCATCGAGCATCTGCAAAAACAGTATAAGAGGACCGTATATCCTCGGATTGTTAACACAATTCCAATCTCATCTCTGCAGCATCCCCTTCTGTGCAACTCCTTTCATCTCAGTATCTGCATCCATTCGGCTTCATTCTCAACATTCCATCTTTATCAAGATGTTTCTCCCTCTCCAAGCCGCACATGGCCATAGCATCGAAGCCGGCCCTCCACCATCAGTGGAACAGTTCATGGGCCGTCCAGTTGTCAACATACCCAATCCCCAATCCAGTACCACTTCGATCATCCCACCCAATACTCAGCCAATCGACGCCTCCGCAATAGCCACACACGACAATACCGAGACGGATGCCTCACCAACAACGCCAACGACTCAAATATATCTTCCAGGAGCCACAAGACTGAAGAAGATGGTCCAAGACTCACCCGATATGATTGTATGCCCTGGCGTCTACGATGGTTTCTCAGCCCGCATCGCCCTGTCTGTTGGCTTTTCTGCCATGTACATGGTCTGTCTTTCCTCAAGGTGCATTGAGAGCATTGGCTGATGTATACCAGACTGGCGCCGGAACAACTGCTTCTCGCCTCGGCATGGCGGATTTGGGTGTTGCCCAGCTCCATGACATGCGTGAGCAAGCTGAAATGATTGCAAACCTCGATCCCAGTGGTCCACCCCTGATAGCAGACATGGACACTGGTTATGGCGGTATGCAGCCCCCAACCTCTATCCCTTTTCCTACACCGTTACGTTCAATCTCATCCCTCACTTCCCCATCTAACAACCCCCCAGGCCCCATCATGATCGCCAACTCCGTCTCGCAATACATCCGAGCCGGCGTCGCGGGCTTCCACATCGAAGACCAAATCCAAAACAAACGCTGCGGCCACCTCCAAGGCAAACAAGTCGTCTCAGCCACGGAGTTCCTCTCCCGCATCCGCGCCGCCAAAGCCGCCATCATCCGCGCAAACTCCGACATCGTCCTCATCGCCCGCACAGACGCGAACCAGCAGCTCGGCTACGACGAATGCATCTCCCGCCTACGCGCTGCCCGGGATCTCGGCGCTGACGTCGGGCTCCTCGAGGGCTTCATCTCCAAAGAGCAAGCGCGCCAGGCAGTAAGGGATATGGCGCCCTGGCCGCTACTGCTCAACAGCGTCGAGAACGGCAGCTCTCCGCTCATCACGGTGCAGGAAGCGCAGGAAATGGGCTTCAAGATTATGATTTTCAGCTTCGCCGCGCTAGCCCCGGCGTATAGCGCGATTCGCTCGGCGTATGAACTGCTGAAGGTAGAGGGAAGGGTGGGCACGGCCAAGGATTTGACGCCGAAGAAGCTGTTTGAGATTTGTGGGCTGAATTCGGCGATTGAGATTGACAAGGGGGCCGGAGGGTTGGCGTTTGCTGGGGGAGTATGAAGGGAGAGAGGCGTATAGCGGGTAGGGAACGCGGAGGGGGCAGACAGTGATTGCAGGAAGAGTGGGGAGATTGCTTCAACATCACCTGCACCTCTGGACACTTTTTGGCACTTGAAACGCAGCTCGGAGCATTGGCGTCCTTGGATTCTCTCGCACTAGGTTAGGCTAGATCAAAGTAGATAGACAACGCGGTTCGCTTGTAAGCACGTCAGCTAGGCTAGCAAGAACGCTTGGATATAGAAATACCTTACCTTGTGCACACTCCCTCTCCCTCTCCCTCTCCCTCTCCATTTACCCCTTCAGTCTGTAATCAACTCTTCCGTCATTTATACATGCCTGCGTCTGCGTCTACTTCTGCATTTACATCTACTTCCTATACCTTTATCTCTGCCAAGAAACGAGACGCAACTCAACTCCAAGCAGTGCGGATTCGCATTCATACATACATACATTTTCTGATCACAGGAGATGAGAGAGAGAGAGAGAGAGAGAGGGGGGGAAGCAGGCAGGCAGAATCGACAGGGGCACTCGCAGCACGTATTATCTACTAGAACCCCCCTCGGTCAGCCGCTCTTCTTCTTTGCTTCTTCTGCTTCTGATGATCATTCCAGTTGTCTTGTTTGGGTTGCGGTGATGTGGGGAGAGTGGTGGTGGTGGTGGTGGTGGATGGTGTGTTCTTTTGTTGCTATGCAGGGCATGTCGTCGATTCGCACTCGTTGCTGGTGTTTCTCTCGTTGAGCTGGATTCTCGCAAGGGGTGGGTAAACAAACGTCTTCAATCCCTTCTGTCAGGAAAAGCGTAGGCGCCGCTCACGCTCACGTCTCTCATATGTCCTCGTCGTCATGGTTCCTTCCGCTCGCTAGTCGAGGAGCTTGGCTGCGTTCTCTGTGCATGTATTCATGATTTTGGAGGAGGTGGTTGTGTGGTAGAGGGAGGGAGGGAGGATGGGAGTGAGTATGCCATGGAAGTGGGATTGAGGGAGAGACATAGAGACATCGCGGAGGTGGCTCTTCGTAGAGATGATACATCGCTAAGCAGCCAGCGGGATTCCTGTCTCTCCGTCCCCGCCGGCTCAGGGGACGTCTCGGCGAGGTGTTTGCAATGGATGGGCTCGCGGCGTTAGGGTGTTGCTTCCCTGCTGAGATGTCCCACCTTTCTTTGTGTCATCTTGCCAAGTCGAGTGGTGCCGGCAAGGACTCCGCTGTCCTTCCTGCGCGGTGCTTTTCTTCTGGATATCGCTGGCGCGGTATAGATTACATATTCGACCAAGCGTCTCGCTTCGTTGTTTGCACCAAGCCTGCTCTGTCCGCCACGGTCGTTGATTAAGCCCAGGCTGGCTCTGCCTTTGGGATTCGGAATGGTTTCGTAGTGTTGGATCGTGCAGTCGTGCGAATTTTGCCCTGCGTCCTTGCCTGCTTGTGTTTGCAGCGCTGGGCTCTTTTCGGGGTATGGTGTCGTCACGGGGGGGTTTGTCGCCAAGGGATGGGTTATCGCCAAGTTGCTCCGGGGTTGGGTTCGAAGGGGTTAGTGTTGTTGTTACTGTTGGAATCAAGGCGCCAAGAGCTCAGCTGTTCTGCCTGCTCAGTCCGTATGGTCGCCAATTCTCTCCGCGTGGTTCCACAGCATTAGATCTGCATTTACCCATCCCTCCAGCTTCCAGCCAAGTCCTATCTTCCGCATCCTGCTGCATTGCCTCTTGCTACATCCATGTGACCATCAAGAGCTCCACTGCATTTCTCCGCCAAGTCTCCCCTTCCGAACCGTCTTGGCAAGATGCAGCTCTGACAGCTCCGCGGTGACCTGCAGCATCATCGTTGCAAGCGCTTCTGCGTGCTTACTCCTGCTTCGGTTCTGTTGCCTCGTGCCAAGCCATGCATTGCCCCAGTAATCCCAGTCGCCAAGATCGAGCAAGCCAAGCAAAATCATCGCTAATACGATCCGCCCGATGATGGTGTTGTTGTCAGCATATAGTCGTCGCCAAGGCCATCCATTGTTTCTACTACACCGCCTCATACCAACGCACTCTGTCGGTCAAGAGCTCCATGTATCTCTCCGCCAAGGTATTACGTCTTGCCCAGGCGGTGGTATCGCCAAGAGCTCTGTCCTCTGTGGTTGCCGTCAGCTTATAGTCGTCGCCAAAGCGTTGTTATCGTCAGACTCTATCGCCGAGTCGGCAAGCTGCTCTGTTTTGTTTCCATTTCTCTGCTGCGTGGGCCCAAGAGTCAATGAGATCACGAGGTGCAGTGAATAGTTTCTCAAACAAGGTGAAAGCGGCAGATTGAGAAGACAAAAGACATGATTCCAGAGAGTATTGGTGCATAAATTGAGCCTGATCAAGATCCTCTTTGACTTCCCTACGTTACAAACCATGATTTCGATCGAGTGCGTGTCCTCCCTTCTCTCCCTCTACTGTAAGATCCAGACACAGTAATCTCAAATACCCAACCTACACCTCGCTAGGACTCCCACTGGAAGCCATCCAAACACACCCTCACTAACCCATCCTCCCCAGCAAATCCTGCCCATCCGCCTTCGTCTCAAACGCCCTAAACTTCTCTCCAGCATCCAACCCCTTCGCGGCCCTCACGTACGCCTTCTCACTCCGATCAGTCAACGTCTTCAGATCAGCGTCACTAAGCACCTCCCCACCCTCGCCGGGGTCGTAATTTTCAAAATCGTCTTCGGCCAGAAGAGCCTGTAATTCTGCATACTCGTCCTGCTGCTTCTTCGCCGTCGAGTTATCGCGAATACTCCTAAACTTGTCCTTTTGAATCACCAGCTTCTCCAACCTCCGCTTCCCATCTGCCTTTTCCAGCAGGGTCTGCTCAATCGTGCCCTTGGTCGCAAGCCTATACACAATCACCGGTCTCGTCTGCCCGATTCTATGCGCGCGATCCTGGGCCTGAAGGTCCTGCTGAGGGTTCCAATCACTGTCATATAGAACAACAGTGTCTGCGGCGGTCAGATTGATGCCGAGACCGCCGGCGCGGGTGCTAAGAAGGAAGAGTCTGTGATCATTGGAGGAGTTGAAAGATTCGATTTGTTCTTGGCGGTCGTTGACCTTTACGCTGCCATCGATGCGGCAGACATTCCAGCCGCGGAGGTAGGCGTAGTCTTGAAGGATGTCGAGCTGACGCGAAAATTGAGAGAAGAGAATGACTTTGTGGTTCTTCTTAAAAAGGTAGGGCAGAAGGCGATCAAGGAGGATCATTTTGCCGGATTCAGTAATCAGCGAAGCATCGGGGTCCTGATCTTGTGCCCAAGGCCAGAAAAAGTGGTGGGGCGAATTGCAGGCAAGGCGGAGTTGCATGACCGGATTCTGAAGCTTTTTTTGATTTACTTCTCTTCTAGCCTGTGCTAGGGTGTTCGCTCGGTCATGCTCCTCCTGTTCCTCTTCGTCTACCTGATCACTCTCACTGCTTTCCTCCATCTGCTTAAAGTACTCCCGATCACTCAACTCTTCATACGTCTGCTTCTTGGTGCGTCTGACGAAGCGTAGACTGCTAGCTGGTGTAGACGATCGAGATGATTTTGCACTTTTGATAGAAGTCGAGGTCTCGGCTTCCGCTTTCCGTTTCCCTCCCCTAATCTCCATAACTTTTGGTCTCTCTTTTCCCTCACCAATTCTTTCAATCGCTTTTTGTTCTAGATATGCTCTGATGTCGTTGTCTTTTATCTTTCGATAAAGCTCTTTCTGAGTTGGCGTTAGAGGCGCGTACAGAATGTACTCTCTTTTCTTCGGCAAGCTGGTTTCAACGTCTTCTTTCACCCGACGTAGCAGAAACGGCTTGAGGATACCATGTAGTGATGCTATTATCTTGGCCTTTCGCTGTTTCGAGATAGAATCGAGCCCATCCTTATCTTGCACATCAGAAAAGTCAAACATGCTCTCAAAGTGTTCTAGATCAGAAAAGGCTTCAGGGAGAAGAAAGTTTAGTAGTGACCACAGCTCGGCAAGATTGTTCTGCAGTGGCGTGCCGGTGAGGATTAAACGGCTCTCAGAAGTGTACTGTTTCAGCTCCTTGACCAGCTTGCAGTTAAAATTCTTTAGTCGATGCCCTTCATCCACGACAATGAACTTCCATTGATAATTGGACAGATATTTCTTATCCCTCATGCAAATCTCGTAAGACGTGCACACGACAGGAAACTGTGAGCTCTTTGAATCCCCTTTCAGCTTCTGCCTTCTGATCTGCGCTCGGCTTTGCGGTGTCCCATGATACATGACCACAGGGATCTTCGGCGTCCACTTTGCAAATTCGTTGACCCAGTTCTGCACTGTGCTAAGTGGCCCCAGTATCAGAAACGGTCCATTCGTGCCCTGTTCGCGGAGAAAGGCGATAAATGAGATGAGCTGGACTGTCTTTCCCAGTCCCATTTCATCGGCAAGGATACCGTTGAGACCAATCTGATATAGACATGTAAGCCAGGTGAGACCTTCTAATTGGTATTCCCTCATCTTGCCGCCAGTCACCAGGTTTGGCTGGTCCGCGGATCCCTTCTTTCGAGCATCCAATGCTTGCCTCAATTGGTCCATGACAGCGGAGGAGAAGCCCTGAATATTGGCTATTAGATTCGACTATTCTGGGAAAGTTGAGCATTTGGACTAACCTGGCTACGGCTTAAGAACCAATCCAACTCCTTGAGATGATTATCATCCGCGTCTGGCAAATTCCCCTGGGCTCGCTTTCTTTCTTGTTCTCTCAAACGTCTACTTTGTTTCTCCAGTTTCTCTTCTTCCTTCATAGCCTCGTCTTGCGAACCGTAGGCGGCATCTGACATGGCTGCCGATGGAGGCGAAGACGGAGGGCTTGATGATGGTGAATTGGCTGATCCTGATCGTGTCCCGGGGGTCACTGGCGTGGAACTCATGATTGGGGGTGATGGAACACTCTGCAGAAATTGCTTGAGTTGGTGTAAAAGGTCTCGGAACGATTGTGGGGGCAGGATTGCTAGCTGGGGACTCAGAGAACCCGATCTTAATTTTGTATCTGCTGTTTCGAGGTCTTTGATTCTCGCTGTCTGTTATTTGACAAGCACCGTAAAGTTCTAGACAAGAGACGAATTGTGGTTTCACCGAGCACTGCAAAAATTGAGGGCTTCCAAAGCTTGCAACAATTGCCCAACCTCTCAAATCCATGAAGTGAAACTTGATACAGCTACAAAAGAACACAAGCCATACTATTTACAACAATGCAGGTACAAGTGGCAAAAGTTCGCGCCCAAGCCCTAAATGGTGATGTCAAGGAACGCGTCTAGCCCACGCGACCGCGATACTTCCGTCCGCGACTTTCCTTTTCTCGAGGACCTCCTTTCCCGTCTCTCAAAAGCAGCCCTACTGCGTACAAGCAAGTCCATCACCCTGTTCCTACTCCTATACAGCTCACGCCTCTCTTCCTTTGAAGCTCCAATCTCACCCATGACGATATTCGTCCTAATGCAAGTATCGATGACCTTGAGCATCGCCCATCTGAAGGCGGCGTCTGAGGGTTCCTTGGGAAGGGTATCTTCGTCATTGTCTTGTTCCTTGGCGAGGGTGAAAGCCCTGTGAGCGAAAAAGGAGAGGTTGAGCGTTCCCAATGAGATCAGCTCGGCGGTGTGGGCGATTTCCCAGGCTTTGTCGATGGCTTTTGCGAGCTTTCGATAGTTCTTTGTAGCCAATGGACGGAATGTTTCGAGGACGGCATTTCTTTTGCCGGAAACCATGGCTTTAGCAGTGGTTTCGATCTGGATCTTTGCTTTGATACTGGCCGCTTCGAGGATCCCAGTTGTTTCGACAGCGAAGAAATCATCTGGAAGAGATTCAGGGGTTGTTGCCATGGCTCTTAGAAGGGGAAGTGAATAGCTTCCAATCGAATGAATGCGATTTCGATAGTGGTAATATAGCTGATGGCTTTCGTTTGACTGCTAGGGTACTCTGGACAAGTAAGACTATAAAAACAAATGTCGATGAGAGGACGAGAATGAAATATCCCAATTGGAGATTGAATATGATGTATTAAGTGGTAACTGATGCTTCTGACATTCAGCAGCTTCTCCAGAGCTTATGTAGACAAACATTCAAATCCACAAGCCAACGTCGATCCAAATATCGGTCCAAATGGGGCTAGCTCAGGGTTATTTGCTCACGAACCATCCCTATTCAGACGCGAGGACGAAGATGACTCACGACAGGCTTGTACATGCCATTGTTTAAACCGAACGGTCTATATACATCCCCTAATCTAACATGTACCATTACTTCCCATTGAATTACCTTGGCCTCTCATCCAAGCAAAGCGCATTCATCCAAGCAAAGCGCATGTCGCTGGAGCTGTAGCGATTCAAAAACTGTATATACGGTAGAATTCGGACATTTTCAGCACAGACGCCATTTCAGAACCGACCCCCATCCGGGATACCTTCCAAAGCACAAACGCCGCACACCATGCTGCGTGTTCTCGTCGACATATCGGGTAGAGGAAGGAAGACTTCGGTTCGTAGCTCATATGTGGGTCATTGAGGTAAAACAGGAGCGGTCGAAGAGATTGATTCGTAGAGGAATATAAGCGTTGTAATCATTAGGTAGGTTAGGTATGAGGCGGTATTTGTGGCAGCGACCATGGACTCTTCAGGTATGCGGAGTACGCCGTTCAGCACTGCGAGTTGAGTTTATGCTTCGGCCAACCATAGCCAGTATCGTCCCACCTCTGAAGTTCAGTCAGTCAATGACCTGTCAATCTACACATAGAAGACTTACCGTCAAATTATAGTTAGTATAGGCGCTCGGGTGAGCTTTGATATAGTCTGTAGTCTCATGGCCCGGTGGATCACAGGTGACAGAGTGTTGACCAGTCTTTTGATACCACCGCACGTAGTCAATACGCATCATGGTGGGAAATTTCAAGGCTGCAAGATCGATCCCAGTCCAAGAATTACTGATGCCAAGATTCAATACTATACTCATTGGCTCTTCCGAAATTACTCGGGCACCAATGTTACCGTTTGGACCGATGGCTTGCCCATTCATACCATAAGAGACATCCTCTCCCACAAACCATGTAATCTGACTGTCACCACCAACGCCAGGCGTATATTCAAACCCGTACCTTTGATACCTGTTGCCATCATACCAGGTGTTGTTCAACGCTGTCTGACCTACGATGGCTTGCTGAAAGGGTCCTCCGCAATAGGTGTTGATTTGAGTAGCGTTGTAATTTGGAATATGCATATAATCGTAGTTGGGCTGATACCACACGTCGTATGGAGCCACTTGATAGGATTGTGTAATGACACCAAGGTGAAGATTCTGATCGGCACTACCCTCGAATACATCAATCTCAGGTGCCCCACGTCCTGTGCCTGGCGTTGGGTGATCTTCTCCGGTACAGGTACAAGACGGGAGTCTTTGTCCTGGAAGGTATGACAAGCCATCTGTTGCAGATTGGTTCGGAGTAATGCCAGAATCACACGAATTGTACGTATATGGCCATAAACCGTCGGTTGACGCCTTGTAGCCTGGCCTTCCCAAGTTCCCCATAGTCCACACCCCTGGCCATAGGCCGGAAGTACCACCAGGCCCAGGGAGAGAAACAGACACCTCAAGCGCACCTCCTTTGAAACAAATTTGATTCCAGCTGTTGAGCATCCCGGATCGATAGTTCACATTATGATTGAAAAAAGCATCCATTTGCAAGACAAGAGTACCGTCGTAAGTTGTTACCGCGTCAGGATCATACCATTCAAGGTCCTGTGTCGCTCCGTACCAGAAATCAGGTGCCGACCAAAAGGGGTCATCCCCTGGATAAAACGTTCTGTTCTGCGCATTGAATTCATCGCTAAACACTAACTCAAGGTCATCACCATCAACGCTTTTCCTCGTCATCGCTGAACTTGGAGTGCTGGGGTCAACAAGTCCTTGTCGAATGTTCTGCAGTAAAGGATATTTTACATCGTTGACATAAGCCCAAGAGTGTTTGTCTATTGGGGCATTGGTGAAATTCTTCGGGCTCGGCGAATCATACGGATAGTATATGATTCTTGTTCCGGAAAAGCTGATGACAGGCAAAATGATGAAAAGCGTAATCAGTCCGAGCAACATCACAGCCAAACCAAGAAGTGAGCAGAGCTGTGATCGGCGAAAGTATTCACGTAGTCTTGGCTTCAATACGAGATCGTCGTCAGCGTATGGTGTGTGCATATCGTCATCTGCCTCCTTTTCGTCGAGATACAGAACTAATTTCTGCCCATAGGACGCGGGATTAGGCGATCCTATCCGGTCATCCAAAAGCCAAGAAGACGCTTTCTCCGGATCGGACGGTTTGTCAGGGTTCGTCGACTCATTAAATGGATTCGGGTTACTTGTGAGTGATTCTACCATTTCATCCACAGCTGCAGCTTTGGCTATATGACTGTGTCGAGGTGTTGGAATCGAGGGTGCACATATCGAATTTCTACGTGACGGATACCTGGAGTAGTCCCTCCCCAAATCCCTCATCGTCATGGGTATTTGTGGCGGTACTGGAATTGCCCTTCCCGACGGTCCTTGCCCTGGCCTTTTTCGTAAAAGACGTGCATTGGTTGCTTTCGATTCATGTAATGTAGGCTCCGATGCATCTCGTTTCTTGCCCGACCCCGAAGAGCCACTACTAGTGCTATTCCGAGTCTTTATTGACGGAGTTGGTGAAGGATTCAGCGGCGACGGGATATTAGGCGAAAAAGTGTGGCGATAGGCTGGCGCGAGCGGCGGTACAGGATCTGGTGTAGCGACTGGCTCTTCCTTGGTTGACTCAAAGGACTGATTGGAAATGCTCGCGGATGTTGAAGATTCATACACACTCGGCCGTCTGCTGACTGTGTCCCGTAAGGCAGCGGAGGCCACTTCTGCGTTGAGGCCTGTCGAGGACCGCCCATGTTGTTGTGGTCCAGGCTCTTCTCCAATGGCGCTGCTTCCTTCTCCCGGCCCTGTCGCAACTTCTGGCAACGGCGACATTGTTGAATCGCAAGTATACCGACAATACGGAAGGTAGTTTTTCTATCTAATAACGAGCGTGTTGGGCGACATCTGATGTCTGCGGTCTATAGACGATTAATCATTCTTGGCGTTCAAAGGCAAACACCGTTGTCGTAGGTCGGCATAGAGTGGCCATTGGCAGCTCTAGGCACGGCAAGCATAAGAGAGCTTGAGACGTAAAGGCGCAAAGGAAAAGATATGAAGGAGTAACGAGTGTGGTTGTGGATTTGGTGGAAGCTCTAAAATGTAGAGGTAAGGCCGAAGACAGATCGGACTCGTGTAAAAGATGGCGAGGGGTAGGGTAACCTAGGAGAGATACATGGAGCAAGTTCGAGCACACCTCCATACCAGGAACCATCATGACTGGCAGGCACTCATGCACGAACACGCAAAACAACACCAGGATGGAAGGAGTTCTTGCTCTCAGTGGCCAAGATGTTTTGATTGGACAATGATGGATGCATCAATGCTATTCCCGATCACTCGTTATCTTGCCGCATCTTCCCGCCCCTAGTTCTAGAGCAAAGCCTATTACAGGAGTAGAAATAGACCGCCAAGTCCGAGTGTGCAGATATATTGAGTGATGAAAAGGTAACGATCATGCTGATGAAGACCAAAGGTTAGTAAGAACTTGACAATAAAGAAACAATCATCCTCTTCCCTTACTCAATCCCTATGCAGCTTTAGGCTTCAAAGAAACCAATACACCACATGCGTCTGTATGCAGTTACAGAGGGCTAAATCGGAAGCTGAAATAGAATACAAACCGCCATCGCGCCTCAAACCCCTACCGGCAAAGCAACAGGATCACTCCACTGACCAACTTGGTTCTGAAGCCGCGTCCTGACCGTAACGTCCGTACCATTGGCTTGGTAAAAGAGGAACATTTGCGGCGTCAAACCCTTGAAGCCTGAAGCCATGTGGATCTTAGAGCCCTTCATTGCGGGTGTCACAATGATGCCTGCACCGCTTGAATTGGCTTCGAGACCAGCGTTCGCGCTGGTCGAGGCGTTTGCCACCCAGCCTTCGGACAGGCCAGTGGGTTGGAGAAATCGGTGTTATTCAATTCACGAATGTTAGATTGCGGGTCTTGGAAGTAGATGAGCCGTGAGTTGTTGACGCTGGCTCCACCGATTTCAAGGGTGGAGTTTGTGACGGCGACTCCATTGAGACCCTTGGCGCCCTTGTCGTCAGCAACTCTAGGGCCATCCATCCTCGACACAATCGACTCACCTTGAACCCAAGGATTGCTTGCGTTTGTGCAAGGAGTATTACACACATATTCCTGCAATTGAAGGTTCTTCTTGATACCGAACAGCCTCCAGGCGGTTATCGCACTCGATTTAATAGTAGATACTAAATCCGAACCAGGCTGGATGTCCTTGAACAAAACCTGATTAGACCAGGAATCTTGGTCATGGTCCCACAAAGCCTCTTGGATACCGACATCCGATTGATAAAGGACCCAGCCTATATTTCCTCGTTTGCCACACTTGCCTTGATACTTGGCCGAGAGTGCAGAATAGGAATTCACCTTGAAGCCTGCAGTCCCAAGCGTTCCATTGTTCCATTCATTACTAGCATGGGCACCTCGGAGTTCTTGCAAAATCCCATCTCTATCAGTGCAGTATAGGTAGATGAGTGTCGGTGGCGCTCCAAAGGAAACGGCGCTCAGACCTGTCCCTATCCGTGCGCTGTTGGTGACGAATTCCGAAGGGTACCATGTCGTTTGATTCCACACTATTTTACGAATATCACCACTGGAATGTTGGTAGAATAGTACATAGTTCTCCTGGGAAGTATCTGCATTGGTTTTCCCTGCTGCGTCATATGCAACACTAGCAAAGGCAGTACCGTTCTGCGCATAAGCAGGCACACCAATGGAACTGCTGCCACCGTTAGATGTTATTCCAGAAAGGCCGCCAGACGACGGCGAATTGGATATAGAACTAGAATAAAGTGGCAAATTTCAGTCATTGTTGGGACAGGGGATTACAGAGGACAAAGTCCCCAACGACGAAGAAAGGAATACATCATCTACCTTGAAGTAGCGGACTTTCTCAAACGAGACCCAAAGTATGCGCCGAGGATTACTGCCAGTACAGACGCGACACCGAACGACGCGATTGAAATGATTATATTGCGCCTACGGTTTGGCTTTGAAAGATCTGAAGCCGGGAGTCGTGTCCCTATGGGAGCAAATGCTCGATAGTTATACAAGGCATGCTTCTCTTCAGTGACGACTTCCGGGCCGGCTTCTTTGACCAGCGCTTCCGAGCTCGATGATCTCAATTCTACAGAAGAGACCTGAGGGGCGCTGAGATGGTCATGCTCGGAATAGCCAGACTTTAAGAAAGAGACATCTTAGAAAAGCTCAAAGGGGTTGAAAGGGTGGAATACGAACATGCAATCCTCCAGTATCCCCAGATTCGTCTGGCATCATTGAATGATGGCTAATATTGGTAGATCTTTTGTTGACAGAGGAACCCTTGCAGACACCATGGAATCTCTAGGATGAGGGAAATAGATGAGTGTATGTACGGAGAATACTAGAAAATAGCATTGCCGTACAAGGAGCGCTGTTGTCCTGATATTTCCACCTCGTATCCAAAAGAAGCCATGCGTGCGATGTTTGTATTTTCATCATAGTAAGTACGAATCCCAAGAGCTTGTTCTCCAAGTAGAAAGCGAGACGTGAGATGAGTTTCGGATAACACTGCATTGAAAATTTCGGAAAAATGCGAAGCAGGGGCGGAGTGCAGGAAAGGTTTGATAACAGGCATGAAGAGCTTACAGCACCTAGATGAGGCTGAGTTGTGTGAGATCAATTCAGCGTTTGAGATCCTCTTATTTTAATATCCCGGATCGTGTGAATCAAGAAAGCAGTCTGATGTAACGTTCCGTAGTTAAATGCTAGACAGCTTTCCTCCGGAATCCTATGGGAATATGACTGCCAACAAGTCGTAACCACAAGCGAAGTAATGATTTCCAATGCAGAGTGGGTTTCCCAGGTTTCATCTGTGCATAATTGTATCAATTTAGTACTGGGCTAAACCGAACGCTTGGGAACAATCGGGTATGACATTGAGCTGCAGCAGGAAGGTGGAAACCGAGACGGTATTAGAAGGACTGACCCTAGAAATCAAGATTGGTAAGACGCAATGTATGAGAGTTGACAGAAGATTCTTCAAGGGATTTCTCTCCTGCGTCGCCGGCGACCACTATGTCTGACGTGACCTCAGAAGCCCTTTCAAGCAGGGGGTAGAAGTACTTTGCGCGTAGTGAACCTATGATTGCAAACGAAAAGCGTCTGAGAGTCGTACGTAACGGTCTTCCATTGCAATCAAGCCGGTTGTTGTTGGTGGCTGTTTGGAAATTACATTTGATTTATAAGATATCTTCAGGAAGATGCGGCAAGGGAAAGTCGAACATCGATACATGAGAAACGACTGATCATTGTGGTTAAAGCGATGACTTGCGGAGCCGCAGAAGGAGCCTCGCCAGGACGAACACGGTCCGATCTAGTGACTTTGTATAATCCCAGGGTTTGTATAGTAGAAAAATGAGGAGAACATTATCTTGCCAGTTAAGAAGATCTAACTAAGAGTTCAAAGAGGTGCACGTGCTGTTCGTAGGGCTAGCTCTGTTGAAGCCATCTACTTGCCTTCGAAGATGGCAGACTCAGGGCTTTTGGTGACTGGTCCGCGTCTCATGTAAAAATTGGAAAGGGTGTTTTGTGACAGATATGGACGCAGAACCCAGCCATCAGTCATGGAAATATCATACACAGTGGAGAGTATATGAAAGATTTCGCCCGCGAGTGGTACGCATAGATCGTTGAAGAAAGGTTACAAGTACCAGATCTCTGAAGCTATGATCAGAGTACTAGAAAGTGAAGCCATAACGTGTATTCCATGCCTAAATGGGTATCTCCATCCCACCGAGCCTGAACAAAATCGCCATCATTAAATATGTCTACACATTCTCTCAATTTGTGGTGTGGCGAGATCCTCCCCCGCAGGATCTAACTTTCGCGAACCGTTCGTGGAACCCCAGATATCTTGGAGTAGTGCATGAGCGATAAAAGCGTGATTACTGAGGCAAGTCATCGACTTCAGCGTCGGGGCCGGAAGTCGTGTCGATAATGTCGAGAGGTAGGGAAATCGTGGAGGCGCTCTCCATATTGGAAGCGCTCTCGATATCGGAAGCGGAGTCAGCGACGTCGCTATCAATACCTGAAATGTCCGACAGAGCTGGCACATTGCTTGTAGAAGGGCCACCGCTTCCTTCATCCTCATCTGCAGCCTCGTCCTCATCACTGCTATCTTCGTCCTCACTGTCATCCTCATCCTCATCCTCGTCTTCATCACTGCTATCTTCGTCCTCACTGTCATCCTCACTGTCATCCTCATCATCCAAACTACTTCCCAACGAATCATCGTACTGCAACCCCCCTATAATCCTATCGTCCTCCCCATCAATAAGATCACCCACAACTGTCAGCACCAAATCCTCCTTCTTCTTCAACCCTTTGAGCGCCTTGATCACATGCCCGATCATCCTACAACAACCCTGTGGACACATTGCCTTCTCAATATCCAATTGCAGATTCTGCAGCCCCCGCATTTGAACAATCACCTCTCCCGCCTGCTCCCACACAGTCTCGCTCAGTGTCTTCACATACTCGTGGATTGCCTGCGCACGCTGGCGCGTAGAAATGGTGCGGAAATTCTCGTCTTGCCAGAAATCCCGCATACGCGAGACTTGAGGGCCGCGTTCAAGGATCTCGGGAAGAAATTGGAAATTTAGGGAACGAATGAGATGACGAGATGGGTAAAGCTTCTCTTCAGTAGGGTGGGTGAACATGCAGATATGATCTGAAGGGGAGCTAAAACGCATGAATGCGTAGCCGGTCTCGATGTGGAAGGTTACTCCGCCGTAGAGAAGGGGAGTGGCCTCCTTGTTGATTTGACGATTGACGGCTAAGAGGCCGACAGAGGGCGCCACACGTTGGTTCTTGGGACAGTCACAACCACAGGGCTTATGTTCGTATGGGTAGACATGCTCGTCTTCCAGTAAACAGAGTCCGTAAATGCGGTTTCGAAGCTCGCCTGGTATGGTTAGAAGAGCTGAAGATGCAGTTCGAGGAGCAGGCTTGAGAAAGTCAAGCCACCCATTTGCTCTGTAGTCTGTTAGAACTGCAATTACAGACTACTATTATTCTCGTCAGACTTACTGGTTCGTCATGTTGCCTTGGTTTTATCAATAATGTGGTCCTTGTATTTGAAAGGACCGTTTTATAGTTTGCGAGGACGTTGGAAGGTCGAGCGGGTTGTGGAGCAGAGAAGCGGTAGTTGATCTTATCAATGAAACTGCCATAGAGTGTTGGCCATGATGATTAGAATAGTGGTGAAAGGGAAAAGTGTGTCGATGGATGAGCGAGAAGATTATGATCGTCAACGCGGCAGTGAATGTTGGACTTCACGGCCACTTGAACAGCTTCACGGCGGCACACAGCCAGGCGTAGTCACGTCTGGGCTATACTACTTGCGCCTGAGATGGAAAGGGAAAGCAAAGGCTCTGGGAATCTTGAATCAATAGAAAAGGTCGCGGCTGCAGTTAGGCTAAGGACCTACAGGATAGCAAAGGGAGCGGTGTAATCTACGTATTGCCCGGCTCTCCCTGTTGGATCGTCCGGCCTGAAGGTTAATTGATGGGTTATGATAGTTCTGACGGCAAGCCAGTTATCGAAGCAATCGGTGATGGTGTTGAGCGATGGTGGGTCATCGTTGAATGGTCCTCTCATTAAGGCATTAAATTTGTTCAGACAGGGCCGTCTCGAGGCCTCATCAGATTGCTATTAGACAGGACAACACTCAACAGGCTCTAATCCATCTATTCTTCAGTCTGCACAGCTTGGCAGGATAAAGAGTAGCAGCATGGAGGATAACTCATGTGCTGCAAATAACCCCTATGTGGTGCGTGATATGGTCTACCTGTCAACTACGGCGATACGGTCCCGAGCATTACAGCCTTGACGCGCAACATATCTGCTATCTACTGTTAGGCCTACCGCTGTCAAATGCATGGTAACCACAACATGAATCTCCATGATCGAATAGCTTAGCCCTGCTGCATTTTCTCCTTAAATACAACTGCCGAAAAATAGCAGCAGCAGCTCGCCACTCGACTGGAGCGTCTCTCCAACGGCATATCATTCAAAAATATTCCGTACAGTCTGCAGGGCGGAAGGTGGAGTAAAAGTTCATCCATTTGACGGTAAGATAGCTGTAGATGACTTGGCGCTTCCTCAATGTCTCGGATAATATATTCTAGAAACTCAGTTCAAGGGGCGCGTGGAAAGGAGTTTTGTGTATATTTTCCACGGCTCCTCATGGATGGGGACAAAATCGTAGCTTCACTTCAAACGGCTACGCACCTATATCACTTCTTAGAACCGACCTCTTTCTCCACAGCCCTTTGCTGGCGCTTCTCCTGTTCCTCGAGTTTTTCCGCCTTCAGAGTCTTTTCGATCTGCGCGATAGCTCTTTCGATCTCTACAGCCAGTTCTGGTGTTTCTAGAGACTCCGCGATGAGCTTGCCGCTAGACTGCGAGAGAAGCATGCTTTCTGCGGGACCACTCAAATCGACAGCATCTACATAGTCATTATCTGCAGACCGCTTAATGTCTTCGAATTCTTTCTCTAGTTTCGCAATGGATGTGGCGATAGTGGCTGCGGAATAAGCCGTATCGAGAAGCCTCGATGGAGATATTCTCAAAAGTTGGTTCTTATTTAGAAATTCTATATGTCTGGATCCGGACCGCGCTGGGCGACGTTAACGGTTTGCCAATCTGCGGAGTCAAGAGTCAAGGTACTGACCTCTCCAATGCGACCAGGCACGGAAACAAAGATAGAAGAACGGTAAATTAGGGATTCTTGATCATCAAGGTTAGACCTAGACAAAGATCCGAGTCAAGAGCTCTTACACTGGTAGTAATGCAATAGGTGCCGAGATAGGCATCCCTATGATACTTCCCCACAGCCACTTGGTATGAATAGCCTGCCTGTCCTTACCCCCATACTCTCGTAGAACATCCAATACCGACTCTTGACTGTGAAAGTTTCCAGGGTATTGAACAAGAACCTCCTCTTTTCCTTCCAACTCTCCAGCTCTCCTCCTTTCACTCAAAGGTGGCACGCTTTTTAAACCCCACTCCTGGTATGGAAGGCGCTCGAATAGCTTGTTGCCGTATGACGTGACCTTTTTCTGCCAGCCCTTTTCATATTTCTCCCATTTGAGCCAAGTTGTGGACGCTTTGTTTGTAACCTTGTCTATGTATGTCGTCTCACCTGACAGCTGCTGATTTAAGCGTTGGCAATAGATCAAGCTTCGTCTTGTAGAGATTGGCAGTAAGAATAGGCGCATCGCAGACCCAAAGGATTGAGAGTCTGAAGAGAAAGAGCGCCGCTCGTCTAATACAAATATTACATGTGTAGATCCGCCCTTGAATAAAGCACCACCTGAACAGCTCCTGGTTTTTTCAACGAAAAAGGCTTGTAGACGCCAAAGAGAGCTGTAATGACGCGAAATAAGTCATTTCGAGCCAATGGAATGACAAAGTCGCGTGGCATGACTAAGCTAATCATACCTTGACGGGCAGCAATTCCTGGTTTGCGGGCCAAAGTCCACTTTGTCAATCCACGTTTTGGCACTTTTATGCATTCATTCTTACTCAGATAGCTACAGCTAACATGCTAGCATCAATAAGATATGCTGATATCCTTGCAATTCCACGGCCCCAGTGAGATGCAACAAGTCAGTAGGATTGCGGACTCCCAGCGCTCCACATCAGATCGCAGGTGATCGTTGAGTCAGGGGCCTCGCCGGCCTGTGCCTCCCATGGCCATAGGCAGCGGTAGTCTTAGAACACGGGCAGCGAGTCTATTACATCCATATGTATCCGTACAACATCAACCGCATGGACAACAGGCAGATCTTGAAAGATCCGCAACAGTACCTCCAACTCAATATGCGGAGCTTTCTATAAATGAGAAGCAAGCTGGGAATGGGCAGGCGGGCGATCGGAAGCATTCGGAATCTCTGTCAACCGCAGGCAAAACCCTCACTTCTTCCAATAACGATGCTGTTGCTCAGAACAGAACAGGACAACGGCTGGTTCGTACTATACCGCGTGAGTGCGCTCAATTCGCCTGGAAGCTTGGCATTCGTGGCATCTTGGTTGGCTTCTACTGTTCACATCGTACTGACTTATCTATTTTTCAGCTTGGGTGGAATTCTTGGATGTGGATAGTCAAGACGCGAATCCAAATACCCATTTATTACCAGACAACCCACAGCATGCGCAGGTAGCCCAGCACAACAACAGCCCCTGGGCCAAGAACAACGAAAGGCTTGAGCCACCTCGAGGTAGATTGCCTGATCTGGATGGAGCAAGGACGAGGCTTGGTTCCTCCACGACAGAGTCAAGATGGAAGGCATTCACCAAAGCTTCGGCTTATCCTGCCATCTCCGCTAATGGCGGCGAGCGTGTTGGGGAAGAATGGTTGATTGAAAATGGTCCAGACTATTCGCGGCCTTGGCTTGCAAACAATGGAGAAAAAGACGATGAACAAACATTCTTCGGGTCCAAGGCGAAGCGGAAGAGATGGTGGATAAGAATGCAGCGAAAAATCATAAGGAGTCCCATGATTCCTTTAGTAATCCGTTCGATTGTGTGGGGCTTTTCCATGGTTGCTCTGGCACTTGGAAGCTCCATCCATCGTCTCACAGTCAACGTGAGACCCAGGAATACTACATCGGCAGATATGGCTATCGCCGTAGATGCCGTAGCTCTGGTTTATCTTCTTTACATCACTTACGATGAGTACACCGGAAAGCCTCTGGGTCTACGATCTGCAATCGCCAAGATACGTCTGATATTCCTTGACCTGTTCTTCATTGTGTTTGATTCTGCGAACCTAAGCTTAGCTATGGAGTCGACGAAACACAACGCCACCAACCATTCCTGCTCTTCAAACGACAGGATATGTAATCGGCAGAAAGCTTTGGCTTCGGTTCTCCTGATAGCATTGATTGCTTGGCTTTTGACGTTCTCTATAAGTGTATTACGGTAAGATATCTGCCCCTTTTCTCCAGCTTTACTGAGGAACAACAGACTGGTGGCACGAGTTACCCAGAAATGACAGCATTTCGATACCCAAAACTTGTGTAGTATTAGCATTGAAGGCGTTTTAGGACTGTACATACGCATTGGTATCTCATTAAGCATAGCGATGGTGGTAGATCGACCACTTGATTTCGACGAAAGAATGGGGTTCACGTGAGCTCGAGTTCCCTATGACGTATGTTCTATTTCTTGACCTCAATTCGTCATACTACTTCATCACTTCATGCTAGATCGCGAAAAGTTAACAGATGCTATCATCGCGTCTCTTCTTTCACCTTCTCTCCATAATGTCAGCTTCCAAAGCACCCATCACCCCTCTGAAAGACTTGCGCGTTTCCTCTTTCCAGATACCAGCTTTTGATCGCCTGCCAAATACCTCAATCCAGCAAAAGCCTCTTTTGATCTACCATTCAGCTTTCCACCCAGGCACTCCGGCCTCCATGATTGAAGGTCACCTTTCAACTGTAGGAGTCGTCACCCCCCAATGGCGCTACACCATGTACAGCTATTCCCATTTCCATTCTACCGCACACGAAGTGCTCTGCGTCTCAACAGGAAAGGCAAAGCTATGCTTCGGGGGTGAAGACAATCCGAAGAGGGTAGAGCCTGTGTTGGAGAAGGGAGATGTTATTGTGGTACCAGCTGGTGTAGCTCATCGGTTACTAGAGGATCTAGAAGGCGGGTTCAACATGGTTGGAAGTTACCCGACAGGCAAAGACTGGGACATGTGTTATGGAAAGGCTGGAGAGGAGCAGAAAGTGAAAGGGATAGAGGGTTTGGGGTGGTTCGAGAGGGATCCGATATATGGTGATGAAGGGCCCACTCTTCAAGTCTAGAACTTTGCTCCGGGTTACGCCAGGATAGACTTATCCTGATCTAGTCCAACACCTTTACATTCACAGTGTTGATGGTTTTGAGATGTGTTTTCAACGTGCATCTTAGTGATAGCGTGCCACGGCTATTTGGGATTTGCCGCCAAGGCTTGCGGCTAGGACTTCAGCCTACAGGTTAAACCCATAGGTATGACTGGCCGAACATTTATATCGCTCCTTCACTCTACGGTCACTTCACCTTAGACCGAAGTAAACACTAGAGCATGGGCCGATTTTCATTTTCATAACACAAAGGCCAGCCCTAACCCTCTTTACAAGCATTAAGCTTGCCTCGCCTCAGTCCAACTGGCGCCTGACGTTTGCCATTTCGTTACTGCGTCTTGAGCTGCTTTGGTTCACTGGTTTATACTCGCCCAGATCAAACGTGTGACTTGCACCCCCACAAGGACAAAGACACAAAGGCAAGATGCCGATCGCTCTACCTCCAGCTCCTAACAAGGACGACCTTGTTGCAACGTACGTACCCACAGTCCTTGCAGCTCCTGAGGGTATTATCTCCAGATGACAAAGCTAACAAGGAGTGATCGCAGATGGACGTTCCTACAGGCTGGCGTAGAGGGGATCATGAGAAATCTGAAAGATGGCGTGGACATGGCAACAGTAAGCACTATCAGAGTGGAGTGCTGCATTTACCTGCTAATACCTGAGTCTACAGTATATGGGAATCTACACGTAAGCGCACGTGCTGTTAGCCCTGTGCTTGTACTGACACCCCTCTAGAGCTGTACACAATTTCTGTACGTCACAAAAAGCCATCAGTTCGACGAATGGCGGCATTATCGGGAATAACGCTCATCGTGGAGGTATGATCACAGATAGGCCTTATTTTCGAATTTTGTACTGACTAGAATAGCCCACCTATTGGGTGAAGATCTCTACAAAAACCTAAAGGACTATCTCAAGGTCCACCTCGCGGAAATACATGAAAACTCCAAGACTCACGCAGACGAAGCGCTGCTTACCTTCTACATTCGAGAATGGGACCGATACACGACTGCCGCCAAGTACACAAACCATCTGTTCCGATACCTGAATAGACATTGGGTGAAGCGGGAGATTGATGAGGGAAAGAAGGACATTTACGACGTGTACACCTTACACCTGGTAGAATGGAGAGAGGAGCTCTTCCTGAAGGTCCACGGAAATGTCATGTCTGCGGTCTTGAAGATGGTGGAGAAGCAGCGAAATGGCGAAACAATCGAGCAAGCGCAGGTAAAGAGCATTGTGGATTCATTTGTCTCCTTGGGTCTAGATGAGACCGACAGCACGAAATCTACCCTCGACGTTTACCGCTTCCACTTTGAGAAGCCATTCCTAGATGCGACCTCCAGATACTACGAGAACGAATCTGCTCAATTCGTGGCCGAAAATAGTGTGGTCGAGTATATGAAGAAAGCCGAGACTCGACTACAAGAGGAAAAGGAACGCGTTGGCTTATGCTTACATCCAGACATCATGAATCCTCTCATGAAAGTCTGTCTACAGGTCCTGGTTACAGGTCATTCTGCGCTGCTACGAGACGAATTCCAGGTATGCCTTGATAACGATCGACAGGAGGACCTCGCGCGTATGTATAGACTTCTAGCGCGGATCATCGACGGTCTTGAGCCCCTGCGTACTAAGTTCGAGGCACATGTGAGGAAATCCGGTCTGGCTGCTGTTGAAAAGGTTGCGATCGAGGGAGACAATCTAGAGCCCAAAACCTACGTTGATGCGCTGCTTGAGGTACATACTCAGTACCAAAAGCTCGTGGACGACGCATTCGCTGGTGAGTCCGAGTTTGTAAGATCTCTTGACAACGCCTGCAAAGAGTTTGTGAACCGGAACAAAGTCTGCAAGACGGGGTCGACTCGATCTCCAGAGCTTCTAGCCAAATACACGGATGCCCTGTTGAAGAAGAGTGGCAAGAGCGCAGAGGAAGCAGATCTCGAGGCGTCATTGACACAGGTTATGACTGTCTTTAAGTATATCGAGGACAAGGACGTCTTCCAGAAATTCTACTCTCGAATGCTTGCCAAGCGATTGGTCCACTCAAGTTCGGCCTCGGAAGATGCTGAAACCAGCATGATTAGCAAACTCAAGGAAGCCTGTGGTTTTGAGTATACCAACAAGCTGCAACGCATGTTCCAGGATATCCAGATTTCAAAGGATCTCAACATGAACTACAAGGACTGGCAGGACAAAGCTCTGGATGAGGAGGATTTGAAGAAAGCCGTGGACCCCAACTACCATGTTCTTGGGACTGGCTTCTGGCCCCTCAGCCCGCCAAATACCGCGTTCATCCCTCCACAAGAGATTGTCAAAACCTACACCCGTTTCCAGAGCTTCTACTTTGACAAGCACAATGGCCGAAAGCTTACCTGGTTATGGCAGCTGTGCAAAGGTGAGGTGAAGGCGAACTATATCAAGGGCGTCAAAGTTCCCCACACGTTCATGGTGTCTACATACCAAATGGCGATTCTGCTTCTCTTCAACGATGCCGATGTCGTGACGTACGAGGATGCCCAAAAAGCCACTGCTTTGTCTCCTGACTGGCTAGATCCTTCACTGGGTGTGTTTGTCAAGGCCAAGGTGCTTATTCCAAGTCCTGAGAATGGCAAGCCAGAAGCCGGCACGTCCTACACCTTGAATTATAACTTCAAGAGCAAGAAGGTCAAGGTGAATCTGAATATTGCCGTCAAGTCGGAGCAGAAGCAGGAAGTTGAAGATACGCACAAGACCATTGAAGAAGACCGAAAGCTACTAATGCAGGTGAGTAATCCGTTCTTCTGCTGCATCTCTCCTGTATCTTACTGACTCTACCCCACAGTCTGCCATTGTCCGCATTATGAAATCTCGCAAGAAGATGAAGCACGTCCAGCTCGTTCAGGAAACAATCTCCCAAATCAAATCCCGCTTCGCCCCCAAAATCCCCGACATAAAGAAATCAATCGATCAGCTCATCGAAAAGGAGTACCTCGAGCGCTTGGACGGGGAGGAGCTTGGGTATCTGGCTTAAACGGGTTTGCGCATGTATTTACGAGCATTTTTCGGGATCCAGGCAGGCACGGGTGGGGGTTTTATGGAGGTTATGATACGTGAACGCCTGTTACTAGAAAGAAAGAAAGGCGTCTATATTGCTGGGGGCTATGACGGGGTTTCATGATGGCAGATGTAGATACCCGCGAAGCATCTTTGCTTGCCGTTGCTAATGTCAAGATGGTGCGGATCAGAAGATAGGAGACATTGCGCAGCTTAGCTTCACCTTGTTCCACACGTTCTCTCTAGCCGTCGAGAAATAACCATGTAGCCTAATCGCTCATGATTCTTGATGTTGCAATTAGAATTAGCCTGCACAATCCCAGATCGCTATCCAACCACTGGATCATCTGAAACCCGCCTTTCCCTCCACTCTCCCCAGAACAACCCCCATGCCCTCCTGCCTCCTCTCTCGTCTCCTCCCCCACCACAAACCCCCCCGCATCCCCTCTCTACTCTTTCTCACACCTCTCCGTCACCCCCACCTACGCCCCATCTCCACCACCCCCCAGATGCCCACCCGCCCCTCCCGGCACGCTCCAGCTCCCGCGCCCGTACCGGGGTCTGTGTACTGCCATACCTGCGGTCGTGTAATCTGTAATTTCCTCCCTCTCTCCTCTCCTCTCTTTCCTGCTGCAACCCCCCCCCCCCCCGGCTCTTCCAGTTCGTTGATCCCCTTGCCATTCGCATATCGCTGATAGACTCCCACGACAACAGCTCCGCGCAAACCCCAGCACACCCCAACCTCTTCCGCGCAGACGCAGCAAACACCGCAGAAATACTGCAGCGATGCGTGCCGGCGCTCTCGACCGCGGGCGGGGAAGGCGGGCGTGGAGGCGAGGATCGAGGGGGTGTTTGTGAGGCTGTTGGGTGAGGGGCGGGGGGTCGTGGGATGCGGGGTTGTTGAGGGGGTGGTTTTGGGGTCTTTGAAGGAGGAGGAGGAGGTGCAAGGGACGGGTAGTAGTAGCAGAGAGGTAGAGGATGCGGGGGGGATGGATGAAAAAGTTTCTGATGATCATGACGGCGGCGTCACCCTTCCCCGTTCCCCCAGAAACGAGCATCGCGCCAAAGAGACAACCCCACAAACAGCAGGGCTGCAGCGCGCGCACCGCCGCGAAAAAGTCCGCCAGGCGGCGCGGAGGGGGTGTGCGTTTGGGTTTCTTGTCGATGGCGACGCTGGGACTGGTGGGGATGAGGGAGGAGAGACGGGGGAAGGGGGAGATGGAGAAGGAGGGAAGGGGAAGGGGAAGGGGAGGAGGAGAAAGGTCGAAGCGGTACAGAACGGCAGGGTGGTCGAGGCGAGTTTTGCCAAGGGGGAGTTTGGCGTCAGATGGGTGGATTGATGGAGAAACCACATTGGGCTTGCGCGTGTACGTCTTTTTGAGACCTTTGTTGACGAGTATGTAGATGGGTGTGTGCGGCTTTTTGGTTGGTGCTTGAGAGGGGGGGGGTTGCTGATGTGCTTCGTTCAGGTGCGATGAGAGAGGAGAGGGAGAATGGTGGGGTGTAGTGGGGAGGTTTAGGAGGTCGAGTCGATGGGGGGTTTGGGGGGAAGAGGAGAGGGGAGGAAGGGAAGGAGGGGAAGAAGGGGAAGGGAAGGGTGGAATAGAAGGAAGGTTGAAATGGAAGGGTGGAAAAGGAGAAGGGTTGGGCATGGCTGTAGAACTATCGAACCCACTACGCCACAAGAGCATTGTAAAGATAGCTTAATAGACGGAGGCTATCATATCGAAACACACATTCATGTCCATTCCTTTTTGAAATAATACAAGAAAAACTCCCATCCGTCACCCCCTCCAAAAACAAACTGCCATTAGATGCTTCATACCGACTCCATGCCCAATGCTAATCGCTATACACTCCCATCCACACTCAACAACGCATCCGTCACGTCTAAAGCTGTCCAGATAGGATGGCTTCAGTAGCTGCAGGCTGGTTAGTCTCATTGCAGAAACCGAATCAAGAACATCACTCACCAGACCCAATATAAGCCTTCCTAGCCTCCAGATTGACCCCAAACCTCCTTTCCAACTCCATCTTGATACTCTTCTTCGTCACCGTCATCAGATCAGCCGTCTTCAGAATCTCCCGAATCTCACTCAAAATGGCATCATCATTCGGCAAATTCGAACCCGCCAGATCCGCCATCTCCATGTTCTCCTGGTAGCCCCGCTGCACGATATCGCTCGGCGCCAACGACATTCTTGATCCGTATCTCGGCAAGTCCATTTGGGACATGGGTCTCGAGGGAGGGTAACCGTAGTCGGAATGAGCGGGTTGGTAGGATTTGGTGCCATAGGAGTAGCCAGAGACTTCTGAGCGGTCGTCGCGCTGAGTTTGAGCGTCCCAGAGCTCGGCTTGGTATTCTTCCCATCTCTTGTGCGGGATGGATTCGGGGTCGAATTTGCCTTCGTCAGAAATAACGACTTGTCTGCCTTTTTCGCCCGTAACAATACGAGTGTTACCCCAGGAAAAGTCGTCCATGTGCCAGAAAGAATAGAGAGGCAGACCAAAAGAGAAGACCGGCATGGCGAGGATGTAGATGATCATCCAGCCAATCATCTCCCATTTTCTCCGGAGGATGAAGATAATTGCTTGGAGACCATAGATGGCTGCAAGGAGTACAAAGGCCATTAGTGGTACCACGCTTGCGTTGATGGAGAGCAGGACAATCAAATAGAAAATGTAGACGACCGTTACAGGCTGGACCAGTGTACTGAGTAAATCGAGGAAGACGATAAATCTCATACTGAAACAACAGAAACCGCAGAGCTGTTGAAGTGGAATAAGCTCGATAAGATTATGCACCGTAGAATTGATCCATCGTCGACGTTGTGACATGAAAACGCTCCAGCTATCGGGTGCAATGGTCCATGCGTGGGCGTTGAAGGTGTATTTGGTCTTGTATTTTGGATGATGCTTGAGGAGGAGAGTGGTCAAGTAACGATCCTCGCCAAGATGGAGCAAGTTCTTGATGTGAAGAGTATCGACTCGAATGGTAGAGTACGCTTCAACAATCTCCTTGCTCACAAACAGCGGCTTTCCAGTCTCGGCGGCTCGAATACGGTACATTGTAAAACAACCAGGAAGGCAGGTCACGGATCCAAACAAGCTTTCAAAGGCCTTTGTCAAATTATGCGAGATGTAATACTCGTAGACCTGTATCATCGTAGTGAACGATGACTTGGCGTTGGACAAAGCAGTCTCTCCACAAATCCCGATAAGCCTGGTGTCGTGCAAGAATGCAGCTACCATGCGTGATGCAGAATCAGGAGCTACCACGGTATCTGCATCAATCTGGAGCATGAACTCATAAAAGGTGGGGTTGACGCCAATGATATTCCGGATCTGATGATGCATTTCGAGTTCCAGAGGGCTCATCGGAAGGTTGTAGTGAACCCGGTTCAAGAAGCGCATAATGACCATCTGTGAATCACGTTTGCCACGGTTTCCAGGTCTAGACACCTCAGAAGGCTTCCCGATCTTGACAACCACCATAAAAGGTACGATGTGACCTTGTACTTCGTACAAACCCGAGTAGACCTTTCCCATGTTGTGCTGTTTCATACCTTCTCCCAAACTTTCAAAGCTCAGTGGCTCGGGATCAACGGTTTCTGATACTCCCAGGATATCCAAGACAATTCGTGGCGTGGGCCTATCGTTACCTTGACCTATGATCATACCGTCGCAGACAATGACAAGAAGTTTGCGCTTATCATCGTACTTCATTCTTGCCGCAGAATCAATAGCCCGACGAAGAGAATCTTCGTCTTCGGTGTAGGCAGGGACTTGACATATGACAAACTTGTCGAGGTTCTCGGGAACGTTCTTCTTTCCGAATTGAAGAGCCGCGAAGAATTTGAATCCAATAACGCTGCAGAGAAGAATCGAGATGGCGAGCAAGATGTATTGCGCAAATAGACACTGCGGAGAGTTTCTAGTATCGGTTGTGCCGACACGGAAGAGATTGTTGAGGCAGGTTGCCATCCTCTGTCTCTCGTTTGAATCCATCTGAAGACCTTCCCAGTCCTTTGTAACGTCACCGCCTGCGTTTGCTTGGAAGATGCTAACGACAAGAGGATCCATAAAGTCAACGTTAGCCCCTTTTGATGCATTCTGGCCAGTAGGAGCCTTGAGTGAACGACCTCCCTTGATATAGTCGGTGAAATCGTAGACCGTGCTGTTGATGATTGCGATCGACTTTGACTGCTTTGCAAGCTGGCTTACGTACTTTGGAGTATATCCAACGTCGCCTTTCTTGAAATTATGCCGTAGAACAATCATCTGCTCCCAGAACCAATCCCGCCGGTAATCGTTTGTGAATGACCTGAAATCATGGTACTTTGCATTGACGTCAGTACCGCTGATAACGGTAGCTGAGCCGGATATATTAGAGGGGGCGTAGTTAAGCTGCACCGATTCATCCACGGATCCCGTTGTACCGTCGCAGAGTCCCGACACCTGTACCGGAAACAGACCTGTAGCGTCGATGCCAGCATACTTCTTTAGCGCAGATTGTGGTACAATGGAAGGATAATGAGTAGGCATAAAAGCGCCCAGGTCGAATACTTCTCCTCTAATGGCGACATACGATCCCTTACTGCCCGACTTCCCATTATAAGAAGAGAGTTCCGCCGCGGAGTAGACATGTTGCGTTGGACAGATGAGCTGAGGAAACTCAATGATGAAGAAGCAGACAAACAAGCAACTGAACCATATCATCAGGTTGATGGCGAGCTTCTCTCGCCAGGCCAATCTAATGTCCCGGCGCTTCATTCGGCCTATCCAGCTGATGAGGAAGTCGGGGATGTAGAATGTCAGAGCATACACCAGGAAGATCCACCTCTTCCGCGTACCAGAGGTAACAACGTCATCGACCTCCACCATCTTCTTCGTGTTGCCCTTTTCGGCCATCTGCTCTCTCGTTTCATGATTGCGGAACATATCCCCAGAATTAAAGGCTGATGCACCTGCTTCCGACCGACCGTCCATTTCCCGGCCGCCAAAGTAGCCACCTTGCTTAGTGTCATCTCCGTAAATGTAAGCTCCTGGCGAATTCCCGTTGATAAGATTCACCCTGGAATCGCTCATGTCTCGTCCGTGACCATCGACTGGGGTCAGTCCTTCATCATCGTCAACATTTGTATCAAAGTATCGACCTCCTGGTAAGGGCTTCTCGCTCGTCTTGGCAATAGTGGCCCAACATCGTTCGCTGAGGAAGACCCCGGTGCTACCCACACGCGCTTCATTTCCTGGCCACCTCTTCTCATTGAGGAAGGTCTCGGCTTTCTCTTTCTCGCTACCAATAATGATATTCTGAGCGTCTGCAAGGCCCAAGAACTCTCCAAAAGGCAAGAAAAGACTGAAATCGGCGTTCCGTAGCCGTTGGCTAATCTCGGCAATACCAAAGGTCTGGATTTGTGTCCGAACACACTTGCTGTCGAATTGGTTGGCAATACGGCGGTCGTTTGGCTTTAGACAGAAGACGAAGTAAGGATTTGTGTTTGCGGAGGTGATTGATTTTGTGATATTATCAAGTGATGAGAGGAATTGACCCGACGCCCCTTGATCAGGTCCCGCAAGACGGGAACTTCCCTTCCGTCTTTCGGCCGATCCTTTTCGACCGCTCTGACTATCGTCGTCAAGATCTTCGCCAGATTGTGCGGTGCTATGCTGACGTGCGGCAAGTCTTGCTGGTCGCTCACCCTTTCTTCGTGCCATACTTGGCATTCGGAGAGGCTTGGAGCTGACTTGAGCTTGCATGATTGCGCTTCGTTCGTTCGGATGCATGACTGTGTGGAGAGCCTCTTGACCAAATAGCTCGCGGACGAAATCGCTTTTGGTGGATTGAATAAGGTTCATCAAATCGCCCGGAACAATCTCGCTATTCTCCTCAACCAAACCGTTGACAGGGTATTCAACCTCGCCGGCAAAATGTCTTACAGTGAATGAGGCGGAAGTGTTGGTGGTCATGAAGTTGCTTCCGGGAATTTTGGCTGTGGCGCTACCCACGACGATAGCAGGATTTTTCGATTCGAACCGCTTTCGCAAGCCTTCCAGGAGCTGCATATCTGTTCTACCTCGTCGAGTCTGGTCATTCAGGATACTCAGGAGCCCATTGCCATGCTTGAGCAGACCTCGGACAGCGTCTCCGTTGTCAAAGTAGCTGGTTGCCGGGACAGTAACGTCTTCACTCTCCAGCAAATCAGCCTTGCGCTCAAAAAAGCTCTGCAGGCAGAAATTATAAAGGGATTCGGTAGCAGCATTGTTCAGTAGTTGATCGAGAGTTGATCCCGTTGAAGCAGATTGTGCAAACCCGGGGAAATCGATTATCGAGAATGTATTGGCAACAGACTCCTCCAGCGCACATGTCCTTTGGTTCGTTTGCTCGATAACATATGCCACTAACAAAGAGTATAGAGTCCTGGCAAGCTCGTCTGCATTCTCGCGAGCGCCTTTCGGATCCAGCATCACCGTGACCCTCTCACGATGAATGGTCTTTGTCTTGTACCCAAGACTCGTATCGAGATCTTGCGTGCTCAAGCCTAGAAAAGCTGCAACAATGGCCAGCACTTCCTTATTGTTCACAGTAGTCACAATCTCGCCACCTTCATGAGAGTATCCGCCACTGTCATCGGCGGCGGGGAGGGTAGATTGACTGGTGGTGAACTCCAATTGCCCGATATGGAGGATACTGGCAAGAATTTGACATATCTCGGCGATATCGGTTCTTGGAAATTCAAGCTTTCGTAAAGCGGTCTTGAAATGCTGAAAGCCTTCGGCATCATTAATGCCTACCTTGAGTTGTGTAGGGTGGCCCAGATACCTCCATCTCTTGTGCCCAATCGTTCCAGATGTTCTGTTACCTGCTGAAACACCACCTTCAGCCACAACGCCTGAAGTATCCAGACCAAGATGAGATTTTTCGGCAGGGCTCGTTCCAGCTAAGAGGTAATACAAGACATGGAAACTCCGCTCTCCCGTAGGTACTGAGGCTATTCTGCTTCGCTCCAATCGATGGTCCAGCAACTTTCCTCCAATCAGGGTAGGATTCATTGTCGATGAAGCGTCATATTGTAGTTCGAAGAAGAGACCTGCTTTTGAAGCTGTCGGGGTCGTAAGAGATTTGGTCGTAGTGAGGGTATCGAAAACGAATGCAGCTAGCGAAAGCTTTGTCGACAGGGGCGTTGAAGAAAAGGAAAGGATCGAGGATAGTAGATGGGACCGTATAGTCGTTTTACCCGAGCCAGATTCGCCGAGAAAAACCACAGTCTGATTCTCTCCTCGCCCGCCTAATCTCGCCCATGCTCTTCCGGCCAAGTCTTCCACCTCGCCCATAGCACTCCCTGCCTTCCCGCCATCAGGACCTTTCGTAGATGAAGCATATGTATTCAGCGAGATAAGTGCCTGCGATGACAATTTCGAGACAGGGAGCGAGACGTGGAATCGGCTGGCAAGGTGCGCGGTCAGATGTGTGTCTGATTGTAGATGAGCCGGTAGAGCAGGTAGCGAAGGCTGTGAATGCGAGGGAAGAGTCCCTGTCAACGAGTGATTTGCCATCTTCGCGGAACAATCCTCAAGGAGGCGATCGAAGCACAGAGGGCGAAACGAGCGGGAAGACCAAGGTCAATGGCCTATGTTCTATCGAGACATCTGGCTACCGCAAAGCAGTGTTGATAGCTGATTGGTAAAAGCTGGGCAATAAAGCCCCTTTGAGGATGGCAGGGTGGCCGCACTGTCAAGGCTGACGAAAGTCTGACCACGCATAGAGGGTTCCGGTCTTTTGGTTTAGCGAGCGTTAGAGGGTTGAGAAATACAATAAAAGAAAGAAAATACAGAGAAATGGTGGAAGAATTGATGTGCCACAAGTCGTCAACTGCGCACTTCATAACAGAAGAAGGATTTCGAGGTGCAGGGTCGTGAGGGTCAACTAGGGCTCGGCCAAGCTGCCGTAATCATCATAGGGGGGGCAACACGAAAGATCTGGGGGGTGTATTTTTGGCACAACGTCTCCCAATCTTTTGGAATCCTCAAGAAAATTCATTCACTACGGATGTAAATATCATCACTTGAGTCAACCGCACGCTGTCAGTTTGACAGTCCCCATTTTACTGGAACGATTTGTCGTTATATTTTACTCATGACGTTCTGCATGTTTACTCTCCTGCATCCATCGTTGAAGGAAAACAACCGGAGCTCATAAATACGACTAGCGTAACCGCTTACTCGTATTCTATGCAGGTAAACGTAAACATTGGCTACTGAGAAAAGCACTCCTGGAGTCCTGGCTTGCACGATTAAATAGATAATATCCGTATATCTGCTCTTTGATTCCATAGAATAGAGTCAATTGACTTGATAGCAGAGCAGTTGAGGCAGCTGAAAAACCATCCATACCATCCATACCATCCATCACATTGAAGATTCCAATACGAGTCGCTAAAAATAGGCTCGGCGTTGAAGGCTGGTCGAAGTTCGTCCCTGTGGCGATCTACGGAAGGGCTACTCGTAGCGTGTAAAGATTGTCGTCCTCGTCTCTTGCGGTCATCGTCGCCCCGAGAACCATCACACATCTTCCATCATACAGTCGTTTGATTGCTATTGCCATATTTCTTTCTCCTTGCAGCGAGCGTCTAAATAGCCATTCTCGCCACACTCGTTTGAAACTTACACGGCCACACCATCGTTTGAGTTTCCTTGATTGAAAGCAAGCATCCTCGATTAGGAGTGAACCGAACTGTCATCCTTTCCACACCCCAAAATTCCGGCATTTCTTCGGACTTCTTGAACAAGTTCTCCGGCGGCGTGAAAGCGGAGGAAACCAAATACATGCACAGGGGCTGAAGGTCTAATGGTCACCCAAGAGATTTGAGCCACATTCTACGACTATAAGCCATTATGGATCTATCCAACCGTCTATCTACCATGTCAGGCTCTTCCACTCCGACTGGTGTTCGCTCTGCAGGACAGCACTCTCAACAAGTATCGACGACCACCCTACTCAATGCCTTACACACCATCTACACTTCGGCCCAACCATACCGCCTTGATGCAAGTACGAGTTTGGTGGTAAACACATGGCTTACAGCTGCAAATGCCGGCATCGAAGGTCGTCCAGGAGGTACAGTCGATACTGAGTTGGCCAGACAAGCCTGGGAACATGCACGACGTCGAGCTGAGGATGGATGTGTGGTTCTAGGGTACATGTCATTCCCATTGCTTCTTATCTTATACTAACTGTCATTAGATCTTTGCATCCGTCAACGCCGTCGCTTCTATCCCCTTTTATCTCCGCCTTACCGATTCCGATCCCTTCTTCACTCTACACAGCCCTTTCTGCACTAGGGCCATTTACGAACTGTGTGACACCATTCAACCCGGTCACAGCCAAGCAATCCGCACTTGCTGCTAGATTTGATCTTACGCTTGCCGGGAATCTGTCGTCCGCCTCGTTGGCAATTTCAAACTCTGGCATCGATACACGCAGTGGCCTCTTGAACATACCAGCAGAAGCCGGGTATCGAGCATTCGATGTCTTCTATTACCTTCTAACCTCTGCTTCTACACCTGCGGAAAGAGAGTTTCTTGGCTTAAAGCATCCATCGGCATATGCTCTCCTTAATAAGACCGGCACATACGACCCGCCTTCATACCTTCCAACTGCGGATGATACAGCGTCTGCAGAAGATTTCCGAGCTTCGCTGAAACAAATAGGAATCAAAGGTTCTGCGCATAGGAACCTCCTTTCAACACTTGCAGGTCTACTGAAACTTGGAGAAACCACCGGGTTTCTGGTAGATGAAGATGTGCTGGAAAACATCTGCGAGGATGTTGGTGGTCTTCTCGGTATTGATCCTGAGGTTCTTATACGAGGATGCGGCACCGATGAACGGGAGGTACTTATAACAGGAATATATGAGGCTTTGGTCGATTGGGTCTTGATGAAAGCGAACGAAGCAATAGCCGCAGAACTGCAAAGTATCAAAGATGGAGATAGCTCAAGTGAGAGTGGAAGCGGCAGAGTCGGAGCAAGGACACCTAGGACGGACGAGGATAATGCCGACACCGTCCGTGTTACCGTGGTAGAAATACCAGGGCAAGACTTAGGCAAAGCGGTGGCTCTGCGAGGCGTTTTCGACGACAATCTAGGCATCAACGCCGAAATGAAAGAGGACGGCGTAGAGGTAGGCGTGGTAGGCTCGTCGGTGGTCAAGGAAATGAACAACGCTGTGTCCGATGTCGCAATGCACCTCGGTATTGCCGGGGGTCCATCTACCAGAGACCGAGAATATGAGCGAGAAAAGCAAGAAGAAGTCCTGGAGAAAGTCGGTGCAGAGGCCGAAGCTGGCGGTTTCTTGAAGAAGATTCTATACCCCATTGAGAATGAGGGCGTAAAAGGTAGCAAAAGTGCGCGGCTGGACCTTCCAGACGTTCTTGGCCGTAGCAGAGTCTGGTATCAGCTAGCTTTGCACCCCACCGATGAGTCACCCGGTGGTCTCGCATCTCTCGCATCAACGACATCGGCCTGGTCTGCAGGTACCGTTTCCAGGCAGCTTCGAGCCTGGAGACTCCCTGAATGGTCGAATCGCCGAAACAAGAATCTGGACTTCACCGCAGATTTTGATATTGACGAATTCTGTACTCGCTATCGACGACTTGGCTGCCATGATGGCAGAGACGGTGTTGAGAGCTGGATACTGGAAAGAGGCTGGAGCAATGGTGAAGTCGTTGTCGGCCACGAGCGTGTGTGGATTCGAGAAAGCGCGTGGTGGGAAGCAGAAAGCATGCTAGATCTCAAACCACTCGAAAGCTCCGGTTATGGGGACTCCAACTTTGGTATGCTTGGTGGTGGAGGCATGGAGACTGGCTACACAATAGCCACGCCCAACCCTAACGCTAGCGGATTCTTCCCTCCCATGAGTGACTACGGTAGCCGAGACAATAATTTACAACGACAACAAAGCTCGGCTACTATGACGAAAAGTGCAATGGGTGGCGCTCGCTCTATTGCCCCGACCGTTGCCCGTACATTAAACACAATGCCTGGTGATTACGGACTTGGCGCCAAGGGAGACGACACAAAGGGCAAGATCATATACTATGACGATGATGTTGGCCAGTTCACTAGTGAGATGGATCCAGAGCTCGGGGAGCCAAAGTCAGTCGAAGCCCAGAAGATAGGCGCGTCTCGTCGCATATGGATTGCTTGTGTCTGGGCTTTGACATTCTGGATTCCTTCATTTATGTTGCGGTATATCGGTCGTATGAAGAGGCCTGATGTTCGAATGGCCTGGAGAGAGAAGCTAGTGCTGTGTCTTATAATCTTCCTACTCAACGCAACCGTGGTCTTTTACATTGTGGAGTTTGGCAAACTTCTTTGCCCCAACTTCGACAAGGCCTGGAACGAAAAGGAAGTCGGTTATCATCAAGGCGAGAACGATTACTACGTCAGCATTCACGGCAAGGTTTACGACCTTACGAAGTTCTACAAAATCCCACACAGCGACACCAGTCCTCAGGTTACAGCAGCCATGATGATGCCTTTTGCCGGGCAGAATCTTGACGAATACTTTGTGCCGCCACTCTTCACTGCATGCCAATACCTGACCACGGATCAGTCCATCACGCTGCTAGCAAACACCACCGTACTTCATCCGGAAGGTTTACACACTTCCGGTCCTCTCCAGCCAAATATAAAATCAGCGTTGCATAACAACAACTGGTACAGTGACAGGTTTCTGCCAAAGATCAAGGAGTTTTACATTGGAGATCTCGTAACTGAAAAGGCTGCCGTCAACTCCCAGGGTCAAACTCAGGGCCGGAACTGGGTCATTCTTAATGGCAAGATATACGACCTGACCGATTACTTTCACACCCTGCAAGTCCAAAACAACTATCCCGCATACAAATTCTTTCCAGACGAGGTTTCGTCACTGATTCAATCCAACCCGGGTAATGACATTTCGTCTCTGTGGAAGACAAATGACGCGAATTATTCCAAGAGCTTGAACTGTATGGAGAACAGATTTTATGCAGGAACTCTCGACTTCAGGAAATCTGCAAAGTGCCAGGTCAACAACTACATTCTACTTGCTTTCACCATCATCCTCTGCACTGTCATTCTCACAAAGTTCTTGGCCGCGCTCCAACTTGGTTCCAAAAGACGTCCAGCAGCGCAAGACAAGTTTGTAATCTGTCAAGTACCAGCTTACACAGAAGGTGAGGATCAGCTACGTAAAGCTCTCGATTCGTTGACAGCCCTTCAATATGACAACAAGCGGAAATTAATATGCGTCATGTGCGATGGCATGATTGTTGGTGGTGGCAACGATAGGCCCACACCTAAGATTGTGCTCGACATCCTAGGGGTTGATCCGAAGATAGATCCACCGGCTCTACCGTTCAAGGCAGTCGGCCAGGGCAACGAACAGCTCAACTACGGTAAAGTCTACTCTGGGCTTTATGAGTTTGAAGGAAACGTGGTCCCTTATATTGTCGTGGTCAAAGTAGGCAAAGAATCCGAGCAGACCAAGTCAAAGCCTGGAAATCGCGGAAAGCGAGACTCTCAGATTCTACTACTCAGCTTCCTCAACCGCGTTCATCACCGATCGCCCATGTCACCGCTTGAGCTTGAGATGTTCCATCAGATCAATAATATCATTGGAGTGGACCCCGAGCTTTACGAATATCTTTTGATGGTGGACGCAGATACGAGCGTCAGAGAAGACTCGTTGAATCGTCTCGTTGCAAGTTGTGCCAATGATGCAAAGATTGCTGGTATATGTGGTGAAACAAGCTTGGAAAATGAAGATCAAAGCTGGTGGACTATGATCCAGGTTTACGAGTACTTCATCTCGCATCACCTAGCCAAGTCATTTGAGTCTCTGTTCGGTTCAGTCACTTGTTTGCCCGGATGGTAAGCTGATCCTAAACGTTCAAAGGTGATTTGTACTAACTTTGGCAGTTTCTGCATGTATCGGCTTCGAACAGCTGACAAAGGTCGACCTTTGATTATCTCAGACAAGGTCATCAGCGAATACAACGACTGCGACGTAGACACACTACACAAGAAGAACCTTCTTTCGCTCGGAGAAGACAGATACCTCACCACCTTGATGACGAAGCATTTCCCATTCATGTCATACAAGTTTATACCAGACGCTTATGCTCAGACTGCAGCCCCGGAGACATGGAGTGTCCTGTTGTCGCAGAGACGACGATGGATCAACTCTACCATACACAACCTTGCCGAATTAGTCTGGCTAAAAGACCTATGTGGATTCTGTTGCTTCAGTATGCGTTTCGTGGTCTTTATCGATCTCTTCGGGACCATTATCCTTCCAGCAACTTGTGGCTACCTTGGCTACCTAATCTACCGCGTTGCAACCCACTCTGGCCAATTCCCACTCATTTCGATAATCATGTTAGCCGCAGTCTATGGCCTCCAAGCCCTTATCTTTATCATCAAACGCCAATGGCAGCACGTAGGCTGGATGATTATCTATATTCTCGCCTTTCCCATTTATTCCTTTGTTCTTCCCATCTACTCGTTTTGGAACCAGGACAACTTTTCGTGGGGAAACACGCGTATCGTTATAGGCGAAAAGGGAGAGAAGAAAATCATCGCTCTTGAGGATGAAGGCTTTAATCCCCGCAGCGTTCCCCTTCAGCGTTGGGATGACTACGCTGCTACCAATGGGCTGCCCGGACGAAGAGGCGGCAGCACTGAAAAAGTGTACCAGGATGCCTACGATGCAAGCTACGAAATGGACGACATACACTCGGTTTACTCATCTGTCAAACCTGCCTCTACTGTCCTTACGGGCTTTCACAATCAGGTTCCCGCCTACATGCCTCCCCACTCGCCCGCGCCATTCGCAACTAGGCAGTCCACCCAGTCAAACTTTGCGCCGTACAAAGATCAACCGCATTACCAACACCAGCGTCTTCAATCTGTATCAAATCTCAGCGATGCGTATCAAGAACACCCTTATAACAGGATGCCAAGTACGGATAATCTGATCGCGATGCAATCCCCACCACCCAGACAGAGCAGAAGTCCGCTAGGCTATCCTCAAGGGGGAAGTAGACCTGTCAGCGCCATTGATTTTAGAACGCCTCCTGGCCAGGGTCCAGACGATGCGGCGATTGCGGAGGCGACGAGGGTGTGTTTAGAGGAGGTGGATTTGGATAATGTGACCAAGAAACAAGGTTAGTGCACGCTGATCTCTCACGGCCAAAAGAAGACGCTAACATAGGGTATTCAGTGCGCGCACTGGTCGAGCAGCGACTACAAACCGAGTTGACAGGGGATAAGAGGGTGTTCCTGGATCGCCAGATCGACGAGCAGTTGGCGAATATGTAGTCGAAGAGGGCGGTGTTTGTAAGAATGGGAACAGCAGCGGGTGTAATTATGATGACGAGAGCATTGGCAGCGGTGTTTTCCTGTGTGATAGTTTGGTTATCATTAGGGTGGGGGTTAAGACGTATTTTCAAGGCCGCTTTCCACTTGTACTTTTTTGGTAGAAAGCTCGAGGCGGAAAAGTGTGAGGAGGCTGCTGTAGGTATAGAGCTTTAGGCATACTGTAGAAAGACGAGGGAGTCCATCACTATCATACTCCTTAACCTCGTCATCTCATCCCCGCTTCTGAAATCCCACCCCCCTTCTCAACCCTCCCAACCGCCCCAATCCTATCCACCATCCACCCCCCTCGAATCCACCGCCTGACCGACAAACCCCACGCTCTTACGTAGGCGGTGCAGAAAGCCCAGAAGAAAAAAACCAATCTCAGTAGAGAATTGGGGCAGCAGGACTTGGATTTCTGCTCTCAAGATATGTAGCATGGTGGGAATGGGTTGTGGACGGGGGTGGGGGGGCGTATGGAAACTGGTTGACCTTGGGTTTGGTATGCTCTGGATGTGGTGTGGATCGATGGCGCGTGTTGTTGTTGTTTGTTTGTTTGTATTTTTGTTCGAAGAGTAGTCGTGTGTTATTCTTTTCCTTTGATGTTTGCGGATAGAGAAAGATAGAAGGTTTTGGGTGGGGGGGGGAAGGGGGGAAGATAGGGGATATAGAGGTGGATGAGTATGCTACATAGTAAGTTATGGGAATGGCACGATCGATCTCTTTGCGTCAACGCAAAAGATGTTGGCGTTTTGCTGAGCTTTTGTTCGTTTCGTCACCTCGTTGCTGTGTATGTGTATCTTTTCTTTTGCTTTTCTTCGTATTGCATTTTCACGTTTCTTCTTAAAGGCGTTGGTGGAGTTTGTTGATGTCTGATTGGGTTGGTTTTAGGAGGAAGCAGACGGTGGGGGGGATGCTGTGGGGTGGGGGAGGTGGGGAGATAATATAGAGGGGGGGGGTAGTGGGTTGAAGGAAGGGGATGGGAGGGGTGTGAGGGGGAAGAGGTGGAAGAGCTGATGAGATGCTAGAGAGGACATTGAAATGGTTACCTCAGTCCCATATCGACTTTTGTAGATTATAAACCCTCTTCAAGTATCCAATTTACAACCTCCTATTTCCGAACTTTATCTGCGCTACTAAATCTGCATTTCCCCCCTTTCTCTCCTCAATCCCCCCCATCCCCCCATCTCCTACTTCTCGACCCTCAACCACCCCTTCAATCTGCTCAATGCATCTGTGACTCCCCTTCTCCCATTATTTTCTCTCAGCAAAGAAACAAGAAACAGAAGAATGACGACGGCGCGATTAACAGGTCATGGACTAGGTGTAACATCAAGAACACAAAACCTACCATTTCATTTCTCCAAAACGAAGCAAAAGCAGAAAGCGAAAGTCTAGAATCTGCAAACACAAGGACGACAAGAGAATTCGAAGAACAAACAAAAAAACCATCTTCCTCCCGTCTTCCTCCGCCCAACCCTTCTTTTTCAAACGCAGGGAAGGATGGAGAGCGAGAAGACGACCAACGAGAAGAAAAGAAAAAAAAACTAAAAGCCCAGAACGGACGAGCGGGAAAAAATCCGACTGACGCAATAAGGGAAAAGCGGGAGTGCGTCGGCAAAACTGCTTCATGAGGGTTCTCAATCGAGGGCTTCCCAATGAGCAGAGAGAGAGAGAGAGAGAGAGAGAGAGAGAGAGAGAGAGGTGTTATAACATTTCTCAACATACTAAAACCCCCACACCCACCGCATCAACACCCACACCCCCCCCACAAGAACCCCACCCCACCCCTATCCCCCAAAGAACTCCACTCCACCCCACCCCACCCAACCCCACCCCAACCCCCCCGCGCACCTCCCCCAAAACCAGAAAGAAGTCCCCACCACTCCCTCCCTCCCTCCCCTTCTTCCCTTTTCACAAAGAACAAAGAACAAAGAACAAAGACCCAGTGACTAGTAAAAATCCAGCGAGCGGGAGAAAGGTCGAGGTCTCGATGAATGGGATTTGATGGATGCGGTTTTCCAGGAGGGGGAGATTTGGTGCGGGTGATGAGAGGAGAGGGAAGGGGAAGAGTGTGTGTGGGGGTGGGTGGGTGGGTGGGGATGGGAATGGGAATGGGGATGGGGGTTGCGGTTTGCGTGGGCGTGGGGGTTGGAGAGATGGCGTACTGTAGATCTTGGTGCAGTGATATTAAAAAAGAAAGAAAGAAAGAAAGAAAGAAAGAAAGGAAGGAAGGATGGAAGTGCCACTTGTAAACAGATAAAACGCAATCTCTCTCATACATTGACACTGAGTAGAAATATGCTGCTTCGGTACGAAAGAAAGAAAGATTTTTTGGAGGGTGGGGAAAGGGGTTGTGGGATGGGGAAAGGGGGGTTGTGGGATATGGGAGGGTGAACGGTTCGGAAAAGGGGGGTGCCAAGGCAAGATAGTCGGGACGAATGCTGGAGGTGTTTGATATTGGGAGGATATGGGCACACCGTGGTAGTTGGGGGGAAAGCTGGAGAGGGGCTGATGTTGGGATGGTATTGGCACACCGTGGGTGGAGGAGGGTGTGCGTTGATCTTTGGGCGGAGGTAGTTTGGGTATCGTACCAACGGGTGGAGGTGTTGCTTGCGTCGCTATTAGGCAACATCATCAAAAATGCAAGCTCTACAGAGATAGACGTTGCGCTGGCATTGTTCTATCTCCCTGCTCCTAAGCTACCCCACACCTCTCTTCTTTTCTCAGCTGGCAGAGCACCTTGTTGACATGGCCCAAAACCCGCGCTACAGGATTCGCGTGGAGGAAGCGCGGCCACGCTCTGTCCGTTATCAACGCCCAGCGCAGAGGAAATGCTTGTAT